>Ga0208277_1001009_pt1 | contig 16567 bp, 17 predicted proteins | sample ETNtaG_5_FD_185782 | JGI IMG/M metagenome (GOLD analysis project Ga0208277, IMG submission 185782) | Marine microbial and viral communities from oxygen minimum zone, Eastern Pacific Ocean - ETNP201406SV205 (SPAdes) (version 2) | ecosystem: Environmental > Aquatic > Marine > Oceanic ...
CGTTAGGTACCTTGCTTTTAGTAACAATCTTTGATGATACAACCGGAACAGGAATTGCAAGCCGCGAGAGTATGTCCATAAGTGGAGTACTCGTTGCGACCTTAATATCTGGCATTGCAGGCGCCCTAGTAGCTTTACCTGCCTTACGACTCCGAGGTTTATATCTTGGACTAGCCACGTTTGCTTTCGCAATCTTCGTTGACAAAATGGTATATAAACAAAGACAAACATTAAGTTTAGATATTCCATTCTTTGGCGATGGAGAAGACATTACATTTAATATCTTCAACAACGGGGCATTAAATATGCCTAGACCAGACCTTTTCGGAATAAATTTTAAGAGTAATCAATCAGCAATGCTGATACTTCTAGCTATAAGTTTCACTCTTATAGCCCTTTTCCTTATTCGATTGAAAAGGAGCACCTACGGGCGCCAACTATCGGCAATGAAAGACAGTCCAGCTGCTAGCGCCACTTTGGGACTTAATATGCTCCGGCTTAAGTTATCAGTTTTTACATTAGCTGCTGCTATAGCTGGCTTCGGGGGAGCATTGCATGCTTCAAATCTTCGCGCAATCCAAGAAGATGCCCCTTTCACTGTATTTGAAGGTCTAGGACTATTCATGTTGACAGTAGTCGGTGGTATTGGTTATGTAAGCGGGGCACTTATTGGCGGAATACTCTATGGAACGGCGTTTATAGTAATGGGAGATTTTTGGGCCAAGCTTTCCACTGACTGGAATAGTTTCAATTGGCTTTTTACTTTCGTCCATGATTTCTTTCTCTTCCTAGGGCCTGCTGTGGCAGGAATAGGTCTTGGTCGAAATCCAAACGGAATTGCAGCACAAATATTTGATGGATTTAGAGTTCTCGGACAGCGAGAATCACGACGAGTTCTGACAATTATGATCACAGTAATTACTTCGTTGTGGATACTCAGAGTCTCAAATGTCATAGACGGATGGACGTTCTTGCTGCTTTCGCTACCAATCCTGCTCATATCCACTCTAATCGCCGACAAAAGATCAAACTTGGAGGAAGCAGAAACTCGCAACTGGGAACTGCTGGGAATCAACACCGAAATATCAATGGAAGATGAAGCCTTCCTTGATCAAATGCTTGACTTAGGGTCGTATAAGTCTCAGCAAATATCGAAGGTAGATAGAGATGAGTGAACTAACTCTTGCAGGAATCACTGTACGATTCGGGGGTCACGTAGCGTTGAATAATGTTCACTTAGCTGTTGAATCCAATAGCATTACCGGCCTAATAGGACCTAACGGGGCTGGAAAGACAACGTTATTTAATGTGACAAGCGGTTTGCTTAAGCCGAACGAAGGAACTATCCGGTTTAATGATCAAGTAATGACTGACCTATCTCCTTACCGTCGCGCAAAGCTCGGATTGGGGAGAACCTTTCAGAGACTTGAACTATTCCCAAGTTTGTCAGTGGAAGAAAACATACAAGTAGCAGCTGAGATCAGAGGAGAATGGTTCCCAGCCTCAAATGGTACCTCAAGTGTTAGTGCTAGTGTCCAACAAGTAATGAAGCTAACAGGGCTAAATAGCATAGCCTCGAAAAGTGTTGCTGAAATCCCTACCGGTAAAGCCAGACTAGTTGAATTAGCACGAACAGTAGTTCAGGGGCCCTCAATGCTTCTTCTTGACGAACCCGCCTCAGGTCAGAACGAAAACGAAACAGAAGAATTCGCTCAAATTTTGAGAATTTTGAACTCCGAAGGAATTACTATTTTGCTCGTAGAACATGACATGTCCCTAGTAATGGATGTTTGTGACAAAGTCTTCGTATTGGATTTTGGAACACTAATAGCAGACGGTTCGACGGAAGAGATTCAAAATAATCCAGTCGTAATTGACGCCTACCTAGGAGGAATTAATGGATAAGCCTTTATTAGAGCTTGATAATGTTTCGACCGGGTATGGAATTATTCCAGTATTGCATGGCATAAATTTATCAGTTGGTAAAGGCGACATCTATGCGTTACTGGGACCTAACGGTGGTGGAAAGTCAACAATATTAAAAGTATGCTCGAGACAAATTGACCCATGGGCAGGCTCAGTGAAAGTTGCAGGGAGATCAATTGAAGGAATAGCAGCAGAAGATCTGGCAAAAGCTGGAGTGTGCACGATTCCGGAAGGCAAAGGAATTTTTCCAAACCTCACTGTTGATGAGAACTTAATTATGATGACCCATGCATGCCAGAGTCTGCAAGCTATCCAATCAGTAACATTTGAGCGATTTCCTCAATTAGGGAATAAGCGAAAACAGCTTGCTGGAACACTTTCCGGAGGCGAACAACAAATGTTATCAATGGCAAGAGCCCTCAGCACGAATCCAAAACTATTGCTGTTAGACGAATTATCCATGGGATTGGCGCCGATTATTGTCAAAGATCTTTACGGCATAGTCTCTCAGTTAGCCGAAGAGGGGATCGGAGTTCTCGTCGTGGAACAATTTGCGAGAACAGTGCTTGGTGTCGCAACAAGGGCAGGTATTCTCATCAATGGGAAAATAATATCAGAGGGATCTCCAACTGAACTTGAGGATCAACTCTCGGATGCGTATCTTGGCACAAAGGGTAATGTTTGAAATGTTTGCAATCAGGGGGAAGGTCAATGGACGACGAGTTTGAAAATGCGATACAAAAGATCAAGACAAAGACTGGTTCTAACGAACGCGACAGGCTTTACGAACTTATTGGTCTATTGATACTTTTTGGAGGGGCAGTCTTAACCCTAATCTCTTACTTTGTGGCAGGATCGCAAAATAGCGGTAACGTTGCCATAGATAATCTCGAACATAACGAACACATCATTCTCGCAATTTTCGGTGTTGCACTTTCAATCGTAGGTGGCTTCATTTACCTGCGTTATAGTATCGGTCGATTCCTGAGGTTTTGGTTATTACGACAGATACATGAAAATAATAAATCAGCAGGTAATTGAATTTAAGGAAATCACATGCAGGCACTGGTTACAGGTGGAGCGCAAGGCATCGGATACCAAATCGTGGAGTCCCTTATCAACGATGGATTTTCCGTCTCAATTTTTGATATTAATCCTGAAACCCTTAATAAAGCAAAGGCAAGGTTTGGCTGCGAAGTATTTGAAGTTGATGTCTCAATCGAATCAGATGTTAAAGAAGCCTTATCCCAACTGCAATCATTAGATGTATTGATCAATAATGCTGGGATATGGAAACCAGAGCCACTGGACACCCTAGATATTGAGACCCAGAAATCCGTCTGGGAGACTAACGTAATCGGCACTCTTAATTGCACAAAACATGCATTACCAATACTTCAACTAAGCGATTCAAGTTGCGTCATAAACCTAACGTCTGCAGCTTCACGAACAAACTCTCCCGGACTTGGAATGTATGCTGCCTCCAAGGCAGCAATCGAAACATTGACACGTCAATGGTCCCTTGAGTTAGCCCCGATACGAGTCAATGCAGTAGGTCCTGGAATGGTAATTACTGAAGGGACAGCATCAAATTATGAAGGTAAAGCCTTCGAAATCAGATCAAACGCTGTGCCACTCAAACGAATTGGAGATACTAGCGACATAGCGCAGGTAGTGAGCTTTCTTGCTTCACCTAAATCAAGATATATAACAGGGCAAGTGATTTTCGTTGATGGGGGAGTCACAGCAGGAGCGCCAGGGCACAACTAGATCACTGCGAAATACCCCCATGAGACAGCACTTACGGCTCCAAAGAATAGAGCTGTTTTGAGACCACTTTTAAACACTCCATAAAGAAAGCCAATAACTCCAATCACCCCACAAATGACTAAAATCAAAGTAAGAACTGGATTCGCACTGGCAGCCTCAATTAGCGATTCTGGGATTGAATCTGATATCTGATCAGGTAATGAATCAACGATATCTTTAGGAAGAACCTTTAGAGTCCCATTCTTGATAGCTCCTTGAATATCAGTAGGAAGTCTCTCAAGAATCTCCTCATCCAAATCAGTTAAACTGGTAAAAAGGAAACGCATGGATTGATTGTTACCGATAATAAGGTACAAGTGGTGAATGTACTAATTAAATAACATTTGGCCGTATGAGGGCTTCAGAACCACCATCTACGTAAAGTATCTGACCATGAACAAAGGAAGATAGATCACTAAGAAAAAAAGCAACCACATTAGCTACATTTGAAGCACTAGCAGATTTTGTAATTCCTATTGGCAAAGCCTCAATTCCAGGAGCTATTTCATCATGGGAAAGAAGCCCATCCAACATCGCCGTCTCCATCCGCCCCGGAGCAACACAGTTTAACCTGACACCATTATCTCCCCACAATTTCGCATTTGTGCGAACATATTGAGCTACGGCAACTTTGCATGAGCTATAGGCAACGATTCCAGCTTCGGTAGCATTTGATTTAAAAATCTTCTCGAGATTAGTTTTGGCATCAGATATTCGACCCTCAAGCAGGCAATCGATCAATTCCTTGTCACCGCCTACTGCAGCACCAATGGAGGAAACAGCGACAGCACAGCCGGTTTTGTTTTCAGAAAGTGGATAAAGAAAGGAATCTAATAATTCTTTGACGCCGAGCCAATTTACTTCAAGAATGGCAAACGGATCTTCATGAATTGGGCTAAGACCAGCATTAGCTACAACTGCTTTGGGTTGTGGGCAAAGATCTAACGCATTGCTGACAGCTAATTGGCGACCAAGTGGAGTAGATAAGTCGGCAGTAATATCTGCACTTGTATTCTTATCAATTCCTATAACATTGCTTCCGTTTGAGGATAGAGTGTGCGATAAGGCTTTACCCAAACCTGCCGCAGAGCCTGTAACGATCACAGCATCTTGCATATTCAGATACTAGCCCCTAAACGAGAAATATTTCTACAGGATATAAATTGCAGACATCAGGAAAAATAAGCACCTTTGATCAACTTATGTCTTTGGAAAGAGTTGATTCTGTTGTTTTTGTGGGTCACAGTCCTAAATACAATTGGGGAAGGGTGTACGGGGGGCAAGTCGTCGCCCAAGGACTGGCTGCAGCAAGAATGACTGTAAGTCAGAATCTGAATGTTCATTCTGTACATGCATACTTCATTCGTGGAGGCGATTCCAGCCAAGAAATACGGTATGAAGTTGACATATTAAGAGATGGAAAATCATTCGCGACACGACGAGTCATTGCGTACCAACAAGGTGAAGCCATTCTGAACTTTTCAGCATCATTTCAAGTGGAGGAAGATGGACCGAGCAGCGATCATCAGATAGATATGAACGAAATTCCAGCCCCAGATGACCTTGAAAGTGAGAATTGGTCTGAGATTATGGAAAGGAAGGTAATTCCGTCATCTGAGATTCCAGGCGCTCATGGGGTGTGGCTAAAAGTAAATGGAAACCCCTCAGATAATGCGACAAATGAGGAAGGAATAGTTTTCGCCAGTGACGATGTCCCGTTTGACGCAGCTGTCAGACTTCACCCGATGTACGAAGGAACTTGGGATGGGAATGGCGATCCTCCTTTTTTTGGCGCCAGCCTAGATCATGCAGTTTGGTTTCACCGGTCATCCTCACCATACAACTGGCATTTGCATCTACACGAGGGGATAAATCATATCAATAATAGGGGACTGGCATCTGGAAAAATCTACAGTCGAACTGGTTCGCACGTCGCAACAGTCGTGCAAGAGATACTTCAGCGAAGGTCGCGTTGAGGGTTACGGAGGAAACAAGATAGAAGAAGAGTCATTGCTCCAGATAGTGGCATCACTAAGATTGCAGAACGGTGCGCAAAAAAAGCTCCAGAATCTGAGAAACCACTTATAACTGCTAACACAATGGCAATTCCCAAAGCACCGCCAATTCTTTGAATAGTGTGAATGATCGATGTGCCACTACCAATAGAATTACCCTCAATTGCATTTGCACCTATGGAGGTCAGAGTTGGCCAGACTGAGGCCATACCAATACCTGACCCTATTAAAGCCAGTATGGTAATGAGAAGGGTTGGATCCCTATCAACGTTGATCCACATAATCAAAAATAGAAGCGAGTATGTGATAAGCCCAGGAATGACAATCAGTTTGTACCCTCTTGTGTCAGCAAGTTTTCCAAACCAAACTGAGAAAAGACTCATTGATGCTGGCATTATTGTCAAGAGCAAGCCGGCTTCAACGATAGTGAATTTCCAGATTTCTACCATGAACAAAAGGATTGCAAGCCAGTGCGCGTAAAAGGCTATGCCTGCAAATAATGACATTGCGCATGCTAAAGAGAAATTTCGGTGTATGAATAGCTGTGTTTGAAGCGGTGAATTGTCAAGAGTTAAGCTTCTCTTAATCAAAATAGATAGAAGTAACAGCGCTGTCGAAAATAAGGTGAGGGATTTTAATGAGGTAAATCCCCAATCACCGGACTTTACTATGGGGAGAATAAAGCAACTTAGACCAACAATGGTTAAGGCTGACCCAATTCTGTCTACCCTAAATGGTTTGCTAACTTCTTCTGACTCGTTATTTGTTTGAAGGCAGTACAGTACGAATAACCCGATTGGGACTTGAAGTGCGAACAGTGATCTCCAAGAAAATGTTGAAATTAACTGTGTTACTATTAAGGGGGCAGTAAACCCAGCAACCGCTGTGTAGAGACCCCATCGGCCAATGGATTCAGACTCTTTTCCTATTTCTCCGTACTTTATAACCAACGCTACAGCAGCAGGACCCATCAAAGCTTGACTTGCTGCCGCCAAACCTCTGGCAGCTACCAAAAGCCAGATTGATGGTGCCAGTGTTGATAACAGCATTCCAGCTACGAATAGCTTTATGCCAAGTTTGTATAATTTATACGGCCCTGAGGTGTCTGCTAACCTGCCGGCCTGAAGCAGTAAAGCGGCTCCGACGACGTTTGAGGCATTGAGAACCCAGGAAGCTGTGGCAGCATCACCTCCCGCAAAATTATCTCGAATATCTGGAAATATAAAGAAAGAAGCTGAAGCGTCCCAACCGCCTATAAAACCTGCTAGTAAAGCTGCAAGACGAATATTCCCCTTTATATGACCATTATGAAAGATGAGGGACCCCTTCAGAGTTAGGGTAATTGGTCAATTACAACAGTTCCGGCAGAACCATCTACAGTAATGATTGATCCATCAGGGATCCGCAGACTGGCGTCAGCTACTGAAGCTACACAAGGAATACCGAGTTCACGGCTTACAATACTTGCGTGACTTGCAATAGCTCCTACATTGACTACGACGGCCCCTGCAACCAGAAATAATGGTGTCCAAGCTGGGTCCGTGTTCTGAGTCACCAAGATATCTCCTGGTTGTAAAGACATGGAGTCATTCGGGTCAAGAATAACTCTAGCGGTTCCTTGAATTACTCCAGGTGAGCAAGCAACTCCTTCCAGTTCTTCTCCGAGGCTCACTGGAGTAATTTCTTGTCCAGACTTCCTAGGCCAATCTGATAGGGGAGCGCAAGTTGTATTTACGATAAAGGGTGGAATTAAGTCAAACAGTTCTCTGTAATCTCTTTCTCGTTCAGAAAGTACGTCATTAAATGATGATGGATCAGCGATGAAGTCATCCAATTCGCTTTCAAGAAGCATAAAGATCAAGTCAGGGTCATTAATATGCCCATCCGATTCCAATCTTGTTCCTAACTCACGAAAGCATAAGCGAATTTCTTGAATAGGCTTAACTATTGAGCTCTTCTGCCGTTCACGAGCAGCTAACCAAACCTCACCAGCTTGCATCCCAGCAGCAAACATTGCAGATGCTTCTTCATTGTCGCTAAACATCGCAGAGAATTCTGCTCGGAGATCCTCGCGAATTTGTGTGTTCCTCTGTATCGCCAATTCAGGATCCGCCGAATCATCTTGTTGACGCATAGCATTTAACATAGACAGCGCTAATCCGGGATTTGTTTCATAAGTATGGGCTCCGATATCCCATTCATTTGGTCCTCTTGACCCATGGTTGTACAAGAAAGCTTGAAATGCTTCATTGAATTCTTTAGGGCACCGATCAAGTAAATCTTCAGATACTCCATTATCAAACTCGTTTGAGATTTCGTCATTCGAGCGTACTATTCTTGATAGTTTCCACAGCTCACGACCAATATCTGCCGAGTCGACATCACCAATACCTGACAACAGCTTCACAACGTCATCAGACCTGCCTACGTCCGCCAATAATGCTCCTAGAATTCCAGGACCATTTGAAGCTCCGAGGGAAGCCCATACATGTTGTTCGAACATTGATATTAAGTGAGGTTGTAGAGACCGTGCCCTTGATAGTAATTGTTGGTTATCTAGTTGACTCAAGTCGGGTCGAGAAGCTCGAATTTCGTTACCCAGCTCTTTGTGTTTCTCAATTGGTGGATGTTCGGAAGCTGACAATAAATACGCTCCAGTTTCAGCTAATTTTTCGCTATGACGTTCACTTTCGTGCCAATCTTCAGCAACATAAGGCGGGACATCAGGGTGCGCATCAAAATAGGCATCATCTATAGCTTCAGGAGTCACGCCGGGCATTCTTACCCCCATCATCCTTGCAGATGTTAGACAATTGTAGAAGTAGCCACCGAACAGACCGAACGTTTCAGGTGGATCACCGTATTCATCAGCGTCGAAAACTCCATACGAAACGAAACCGTCTCGGCAACCCAAAACTATCCCGGATTCCCAGCCGAACGTCCATCCCAATGGTGTAACTGGGTCAGCAAGTACTTCGCCAGCATTAGCTCGTGTGTAATGCGGAAACTTTTTAGTTGGAACTCGATCTGTAATCCATCTATCTTCAAGCATAATTTACCCCCTATATTGCAGAAACAGTTTCATCTTAAACCACATAGAGAAATGCTGAAAGTTGTATTCAGTATTTGGTCAACGCCATGTTTAAAGGGAAATATGCAATAATTACTTTACATAACGTGTATTTCCGGCGCTTCTATATAATCTTTATTCAGTCCCCTTTGTGCTAACAGCTATCTATTAAGCGTAAAGTGCTATCAGCTGTGCCACGGAGTTGACGACTACTATTGAAAGGGCCATGAGTCGGAACATAATAAATGGTGCTTTTTTAAAGTTCTTGCCCATTTCAGAGTTAGCCAAATCTTCATCCATGGATGATGTACTAGCCCCTATATCGGCGATAGCTCCGTCAAACCAGACGATAGCATTTATACCGAATGAAACGATGGCTGCTGCAATTGCAAATTGCATTTCGCCACCAAAGCTAGATGCATCTCGAATAAGAAATAACGTAGCGATTGTTGCCGCAGTGTAAACAAGCAACATCATCCTTAAGTCGTTTGCCCTGTTACTGACCCATGCGTGTAATAGTTTAGGTTTCATGGTTCTCCTCTATAGATTTATATCTAATATGAATAGCATAGATTTATGTGTTTAAGACTGCTTTGTTCTAAAGATCCTCATTATTGTGTAAAGAATCACTCAAATCGGATATGACATTATTGCTTTGATGTGACTTCACTACACATTAATGAGAATATGTGGTGTGCGACTTTCAGTTCTAGATCAAACACCAGTACCTGAAGGTGTATCCCCTGGTCAAGCGTTACGAAATTCTCTAGATTTGGCGTCGTTTGTTGATCAGCTTGGCTATCACCGATACTGGGTTGCCGAGCATCATGGCATGCATGGGTTAGCTGGATCGAGCCCTGAGATTTTGATTGGGCATATTGCAGAAAATACTCATCAGATTCGGGTCGGATCAGGTGGCGTAATGTTGAGTCACTACTCCCCTCTTAAAGTTGCTGAAAACTTTCAAGTATTGCAGGCGCTTCACCCAAATCGAATTGACATGGGTCTTGGACGAGCTCCCGGTTCAGATGCCCGAACTGCTTACGCGCTTCAGAGTTTCGGTAATGCTTCTGGTTCTGATAGATACCTAGAGTCTGTTCTTGAAATTCGAGCACTTTTGCGAAGAGAAACTATCGAAACTGGACCACTTGCCGGTGTTGAAGCTTTGCCTTTGACAGAGACAATGCCTGAACTTTGGTTATTAGCTTCAAGTGAAGGTTCTGCAAGTGTGGCCGCTCATTGCGGACTGCCTTTAAGTTGGGCTCATTTCATCAACGGTAATGGTTCTGAGACATGCAACCTATACCGGAAGCATTTTCGCCCTTCACTTGAGCACAGTAATCCAGTAGTTTCAGTCGGTGTGAATGTTCTTTGCGCAGATTCTGAAAGAGAAGCTGCTTTGATGCTGGAGAGTTTAGAACGTTGGCGTAGAGATGGGTTACGTGGTCCGATACCTATATCAGTTAATAGGGAAAACAAAACCTCGCTCACCGTGCTCTCCCCCAGCCGCCCGATGGTGGTTGGAACACCGGAGAATGTACATGAGCAACTCTTGTCCGTAGCAGATACCTATAAAGCAGAAGAGTTATTAATTGTCACTATTTGTCACGACCATGAGCAGCGAAAGAATTCTTATCGTTTAATTGCAGAGCAATTTAACCAATAATGTCAAGCTGTCAATACTTCAATTGAATCCAAGTCAACAGATAGGCATATTGACTCCCCTATAGAAATATTAGTGTCCACTAAAACAGTAAGGTTTTTTATGTTGCCTACCCTACAGTCAATGTACTTTTGGCCTGCTGCATAGAAAACTTTAGTGACAATGGCTTCCAATCCATCATTAGATATTTGAACATGATCAGGGCGCAACAAAAGTTGATATCGGTCCGATTGGGAACCGCCACATTCAATCGAACCCCATGGCGTCAAAAGACTCCATTTTTGATTGCGAAATTCTGCATCAGGTGCCCATACCGTTCGTAATCCGAGCAGGTCGGCAGACAGCACATTCACAGGTAAATCAATAATCTCCGCAAAAGTTCCTTCATTTATAATCTGACCATTCTCGATTATTAGTATTGAATCCGAGAATAGAGACGCCTCATCCCCTTCATGGGTTACATGTATCGAAGTAATTTTTTTAGCGCTGAGTATTTCAAAGACTTGATCAACCAAAGTTCGCCGGAGAGCTCTATCTAATGCATTAAACGGCTCATCCAAAAGAACTAGCTTTGGTTCTGGTGCTAAAACTCGTGCTAGAGCAACCCTTTGACTTTCTCCTCCAGATAACGAATCAATAGTTCGGCTTCCAAATCCTTTAAGATCAACTAACTCAAGCAAATCAACTACTCGGTCATTTGCTTCAGCCTTCGGTACCGACAGCATTTCTAAACCGAATCTAATATTCTCGTGTACGCTCATGTGTGGGAAAAGAGCATTATTCTGAAACATTAGCCCTATTCCCCGCTTATGAGCCGGAGTCATTGAGATATCAACGGAGTTCCAAAAGATTTGTCCACCGGTTGGGGACACGATTCCAGCTATTACTTTTAAAAGAGTACTTTTTCCACACCCGCTGCGCCCTAAGAGAGCTAAAACATTGCCTTCTTGCAGACTGAAGTTGATCGATTGGAGCACTCTTTCTCCACCAAGTTCCGCCGACACTTCCGATATTTTTAATCCATTAAAAGTCATTAGTCGATAACGATCCTGATCTGTCAAGCAATGAAACTACGAGCCAAGTTATCACCGCAAGAATTACACTTAAAGCCATGGCTTGTCCGAAAGTCGACGAACCTGGACGTCCTAGTAGATTAAAGATCGTCGTAGGAATAGTAGGACGCTGCGGGCGCACAAGAAACGATGTTGCTCCAAATTCACCAAGCGCTAGCGCAAATGAAAATGCTGATCCAGCAATAACTGCTTTCGATATGATTGGGCAATCGATTCTTCTCCAAATAAGAAATGAAGAGGCACCTAAAGTTGATGCGGCATGCCTTATATTAGGATCAATTTTCTTTATTGCATTAGAGCTAATTCTTGCAACTATTCCAACCCCAAGTAAACCCTGAGCGACTGGAATAATCCACCACTCTGATCGGAAATCGAAATATCCGGTGTTGAGGGAAATCAGAATTCCAAATCCAAGTAGGACTCCTGATACGCCCAATGGAAGCAGGAGAAAAATTCCAGAAAACAGAGAAATTGATTTGGACTTATTTGTTAATAAGTATGCCGCAATTAAGCCCACGACTGTCGCTATTACCATTGCCAAAGATCCCCATATCAATGAATTTAAGATAGCTTTCCTTGTTCCAAATATAGCAAAGCGCTCATCGGAGTTTTCCCAAAGCAGCTGCTTGTAATAAGCAAAAGAGTGCCCGGTTGGTGTGCTGAGGGATCGCTCAAGCAAAACCAGAAACGGAAACCCAAAAAAACCCAAGATAAATATACTGTTGACTAATTTACGAAATTTTGAAACTGAGTGAGCGTACTGAACTTTTGATCGAAGATTAGTATTTATATTGTCAGTCGTCAGGAATTTGTTATTTATTGTAAGCATTGCGACCACTACTAGAAGTTGAACTATTCCCAGCACTGCAGCAGTTTCAAATTCAGTTCGTTGTGTCGCATAGCGCCAAATTTCTGTTTCTATAGTCGCCTTTCCCAAACCTCCAAGAATTAGGATTACTCCGAATGAGGTAAAAGTAAATAAAAACGCTAGCGATGCTGCTGACATCAATCCAGATTTCAATTGGGGTAAAGTTATCTGGAAAAATATTCTAAGCTTGCTAGCGCCTAGGGTCTGGGCGGCTTGTTCTGATTCAAAATCAATCATCGGCCAGGTACTTGTTAATGTTCGGACGACTATCGAGGTATTAAAAAAAATATGTGCCACGATTATTCCCAATGCACTCCCCTGCAGATTTAATGGAGTACCGTCGAGTTTTAGCAGTTCGTTTACTGAAATGAATGCAGATGCTACAACGACCGTAGGCATAACGAAAGGTATGAAAGTTAAGCCTTCTAGAAACCTTTTAAATCTGAATTCTGACTTTACAAAAACACTGGATATGCACAGCCCTATTACTACAGACAACGCCGAGGAGATTGTCGCTTGCCAGATCGTAAACCAAAGGGCTTTACGCAAGGATACTGAGGTAAAAGCTTCCTCAAAGGAAGAGAGAGTGAACCCGACTGACAGTATTTTTCCTATTGGGTAGAAGAAAAAAATTATGTAGAAGGTTAACACTGAAAGTATTGCTATTAAATTTGCCCTATTTGATCGCGTGAATACACGAGAGTTCATGCGTTAACCATTAACGGAGCACCAGTTCTGTCCAACGCTCTGTCCAAATATTGCGATTAGTATCAATAAGGTCTGGTGAAATCAAAACTGCATTCGGTACTTTCTCAAGAAATAGATTAAATACTTCTGGGAGTTGGGCATTTTCATTTGCTGGAAGGACAAAATTTGTTTCGGGAATTAACTCTTGAAAGTAAACAGAAGTTAGGAAATCGACAAGTAGTGCAGATGCTGCAGGGCTATCAGTGCCTCTGAGTATGCCTGTGAACTCAACGGACCTAAAGCAGGAATCAGCAATTATTGCTGTTGGTGGAGACTCAACCGGAGGGTCAGCAAAAATATATTCTGCAACAGGGCTTGTGGCGTAGCTCGTTACTATATTTCTTTCTTTGCTGTAGAAGTCTTCATAATATGCCTCACTCCAGCCCGAACGAATTGCGATATCGTTAGCTCGAAGTTCTCTCCAGAAGTCCTCCCAATCATCACCAAAAGTTGCAATTGAGGCTAGCAAAAAACCCATTCCTGGAGCAGAGGTTTCAGGATTTTGGGTAACGATTTCGCTTGAAAATCTTGAATTGGTCAGATCTGCAATAGATGTTGGCGGCACTTCAAAGTGCCCTTTCCAGTAATTGATGCAAATATCGCCATAATTTACGGGAGTTACTCTTCCGATCCTATCGAGTTTGAGAGGGTCTAAAAGTTGGTTCCAAGTGCTCGGCATGTATGGAAGGAATACATCGTTATTTAATGCCCTGCAGAGGAAAGTGTTATCTATGCCGAACATGACGTCCCCCACCGGGTCACCGCTAGTTAGCACTGCTTGAGAAACCATAGTTCCAGTATCAGCTGTCGTGAGAATATTAACCGTTATACCTGTTTCATCTGTGAAACGCTCGAACGCACCTTCAGGCGCTAGAAATGCATCATATACTACTAAATCTATTGACTCCCCCCGAACTGAGTTCTTCGATTGGTCAGTCAACTCAAATTTGCTTAGTCCTGAATCATCAAGACAGCTTTGACTCTTTTGGTTTTCGGATACTTCACTACTGTTATTTGAACAGCTTGCTAAAGTAAACAAAATTAAGGCTGTTAGAACAGTAAACTTTAATAAATTCTGAATAAATTTCATGATTTCCTCCGCTGGAATTACCCAGATCAGGTTCAAGGGTCTGCCTTCGCATTCTCAGCCTGTTACCAAGCTCCCCTACTAATTCTTTCACTATACAGCATAAGGATATCTCGTGTCAGGAGTGTGTCAGATGTCATCTGAACGGATACCATTCGTTCCATGCCAAATCGGTTGGATATAGAAATAACAAGTCAGACAACGGACTCCTCCTACACTTGGCGCTCCGCTGGCGCCAAGGAGCCTAAAGGAACGATAAAAGCCTCTCTTCTTCCATCAGGTGTGGCTATTGGAGATGTCCTGAAGGTAGAAGCAGATTTTCTGTTAGATGGCATTGAAATAACAGCTGTTCTTCCCCTGAAGACTAAGAAAGACGGACCGGAACTTCTAGAACTATTTGGTACAGGAAAAGAAGCGGCAGGTGTAACGACCTCCTTAGTCAAAAAGGGAGGTAAACGTAAACGCCGAAAAGATGCGAGGGCTGGATCAAGAAACAAACAAACTGGCGAGAAAAAACAGCAAAGAAGTTTTAAATCTAAACCTGCAGGTAAAGGTAGGAAGCCTTATCGAAGCCCTAGAGGTAAGCGGCTTAAGCCTTCCAAGAAGTATCGAAATGAATACATTGAATCTCTCCCCGAATTGCATAAACCTTTAGCCAAGGAGCTTTCTGGTGGCACTATTCCAAATTTACGAAAAACTATTGAAAAGATGGAATTACCGGAAGGCTTTCCTGAGGCTTTACTTGATTATGCCGAGGATTTAAATCAACAACTAAAGATGGCTGAATGGATGGATAAAGCCACAGCAATTGAAAATAATATTGAAAGTATTGACCTTCAAGACTTCAGGTCTGTTGTCGCCTCATCAGGACGATGGGCTAAGTCAACAGAGTCAATAACAGTTAAAGAGAGACTTGAATTAAAACTCAACGAACGAATTGATCAAGATCACAAGAAATGGCTTAACGCTATTGATGAAGCGCTCAAAGAAGAAAAGACAGTACGGGCTCTCAATCTAAGCTCTCGCTCACCTAAAGCTGGTGCGCAACTTCCTGAAGCTATAACAAGTAATCTTGTAGAGCAAGCCAATAAAGCTATGAATGAGGAAACTACTGCTTATCGATGGTCAATCGTTGCAGAAGCTGTCGCATTCTCACCAGTTCGCCAGAAGGTTGTTCCAGAGGGCCTACCGACAGAGATCTCTGAAGAGCTTAAGCAGAGCATCAAAAAACACGGAGACCGGATACCTCAGATTTCAAAGCTCTTTTCGTTGACTTAATCAAGCTTTTTGGAAACTTCAATTAATCTAGCAGTTACTTTAAACCGTTCATAAAAGTTCTTCATGTGTCTATCCCCCGGAAATGTTCTTCCCAATAATTGCTTAGCTTCGTTAACTTTTGCCCAGTCAACAGCAGCATTCATTAAGTGCTCCCCTACCCCTACCTCACGCACATCGCGATGTACAAAGACTTCGTCAACACGCGCAGCAAGAGCGTTGTCTAGAGAGAATAGGTGGATAAGCATGAATCCAACCGGAATGTTATCAAATTCGCCGATCAGAATAGTTTTATCGTTGGACTCTAGGTAGTCACTGAAGATTTGGTGAGGTTTACCTTCTAAAGCCTCGAGTGCAAGCCAGATATCTGCAGCCTTATATGTAGAAGCTTCGTTCCGAGATGCTATAAAAAGATTTTCAAAGTCTCCATAGTCCTCTTTGGTTGCAAACCGAGCCGACTCAAATACAGACATGTATAGATTCCTTCTCCTGCATTACATTTCTGCACCGCAGTTTGGGCAAGCTCCTTCTTTATCTATTGCCTTTTGAGAGACTAGGGTGAAGCAACTTTGGCATAGGACTTCATCATCTTTGGCCGACACAGGTTCATCCGAATCTGAATTTTCGTTTGAGTTAGTTGGGGATTCTTTATTCTCTTCATCATCTTCGTCGTCATCGGCTGAGATCCTCTCCTGGAGAATTGCCGAGAGGTCGGCTTCTACTTCGTCGTCCTCTTCGTCCTCTTCTGATTCCGCAACTTCTTCTAGAGAAGCATCTTCTTCAAAATCTTCGTCGTCATCATCAAATATCTCACCGTCTTCAACGTCCTCAATGGCATCATCTTCTGGGTCAACCCCGTCAAGATCTGCTTCAGCGTCTTCGTATTCTTCTTCAAGTTCAGATTTTTCTTCGGCCACCTTACTTCCTTATAAATAGGCTATTTAACGAGGACTATAGAGCCTTTATCGCCAATAGGGTGTTAATTTCATCATTTATTTTGTTGACTGTCGCTTTTCTTGCGCTCTTCGCTCACT
>Ga0208277_1001012_pt1 | contig 16550 bp, 12 predicted proteins | sample ETNtaG_5_FD_185782 | JGI IMG/M metagenome (GOLD analysis project Ga0208277, IMG submission 185782) | Marine microbial and viral communities from oxygen minimum zone, Eastern Pacific Ocean - ETNP201406SV205 (SPAdes) (version 2) | ecosystem: Environmental > Aquatic > Marine > Oceanic ...
AATGGAACATGATCTCTGCTAATTTTCTTAACCATTGAAAACACTCAGTAAACCAATATTGCTTGCATAGAATAAACCGTTTACAAGGCACCAGATTGAAATTGGAACTAATGCCCATCCTAGTGCTTGCGAAAATGGCCCAGATCCAAATGAACCAAATGTTCTGGAAAGGGGTCCTCCCCATGATGCAACGAATCTAATTATCAAAGTTAGAACACCCGCTGCTAATACATGTACAAAGAGCATAACAGGACCCATTACATAGCCAAATCCTCCAGTCAATGTAGTTGCAATTACTGCTTGTGGTAAAGTAGCAGGATTAGCTAACCAGATGAACCAGCCCATCCAGAATCCGATTAGGAGATCTCTTTCGAAATCTTCTAGTTCTCTCCAATTTCTAAAAGGTTCAGAAAATAATTTGTAAACTTGTCCTGCAATGAATTTGATTTCCCTAGGGGTTCCAACCATAGCAGCTCTAACCGCTGCCGTGACGAACCAAATTAGCAAGCCAAGATCTACCCAACCCCGTGCATCATTATCAATAGGCAACATTGATGCCAATAATGGTGCTAAATTAACCAAGAGGAAACCAAGACCTCCTGCTAATGCTACACTTCCCCACAATGAACCTGGAACTAATGGTTCCTCAGAAACTTCATATTTTTTCCTAGGAAGTGCTACGAACAGCATTGCAAGTCCCGGGCCCCAAAACAAACTCAGAGTATCGAATGTAGATTGTTGTCCTCCGTAGTCTATGGCATCAATTGCATCAATAATCTCATCAGAACCTGCTGATTTACTAGCAGAGAATGCTATATGTCCTGATGAGTCAATTACGACAATAGAATCAGAAACGCCCATCGGCATTCGTTGTGCGAACCTACTCTCACTATCATCGATTAGAACAGGCCATGTTGCTCCAGTAATATTCGCAATTATTTCCAAATCGTCCATTCGAACATTTTCACCAGTAACAACTTGTACTATGCTTACTTCTCCATCGGTCTGATCAGCAACGTTTTCTAATTGCTTGCTTTGATCTACTGCATTTGATGATGCAGGTAGTGTTATACCAATCACTACTGCCTTTTTCCCGTCTAATAAATCATCTAATGAGACCGAACCATTACCGTTTTGATGGAGAATGAAGGAAGGAGATCTGGCATCTGATGAGACAAATGATTCGCCTCCCATATCAGGTATTGAACTGGCAAGAGGTATCATCAGTAATGCCATTACTACAAGGGCAGCAATCAATGGCAGCGGTAGGAATATTCCTTGTCTTAGTTGGGCGACAAGGTATCCAATTATGGCAACAAATCCAGAAATAGATAGCCACAAAATCGAACTAGCAATAGGGTCCTCATCAGATTCTACACTGAATCGTATTATGCCGGTGATATCGCAATTATTTCCAACAGTTCCAGTTAGTTCAACATCAATTGTCTTTAAACAAATTACGAGAATATTATCTCCCTCTGGTAGTGGATTAACTCCGGTCCAAACAATCGATTCCCTACCCAAGTTGTCGTCACGTGAGTATTTTTCAGTGGTTGGATTGAATGAGTCTACTCGTAATTCTTCTTCATAGGTTCTCTCTTCATCACTTGGAACTGGACCGTATACTTTTACTAATGTGAAGTCCATATTTAGGTCGTCAAATCCCCAAGGTAATGTCGGAGTGAATTGTACATGAGCAAGCCTACTATCATCTACAGTAACCTCAACCTCAGGATATGTTAATTCACCTTTGATTACAATTCCACCTGATTTGACACTATTCCCTCCCCATTCAACATTGATGGATGCAGGGCAAACTGTAGATGCGGTCAAAGAAAAAGAGATTACATCACCAGGCCACGCAGTTATATTCGCAAATTCAACCTCTGTACTGAGATTGTGAGATTCGCCGGATGTTTCGGTAATAGCTTCGCTTGCACTACCAAAATAAGTATAATTTCCTATAGTGACTTGAGTTTCAATAGTAACTGGAACTTCGTCTCTACACTGCCCCCATAGAATTCCTGAACCGCTCACAACATAGGCTGCTACGAAAGTAGAAATCTCAAAACTTCCATTAAATCCAGTTTGAAGTGGTGGCATTGAAATTGTATCGATTGATACTGATTGCTGTGTTGGCGAGAGTTGAATATTCCCCATTCCTTTGCCAAGGTAGTCTCTTGTTAGGTTGACATCCTCACCCGAACCACTAAGATATATTCTGTGCAAATTCTGACCTTCCCAATTTACGTACCCTGGTTCGTATTCTGTATCCTCTGCAGAGGCATTTGTAATCATTGGAGCTATTGCTGGAATACTTATGCACAGAAGGGCAAAAATTGCAATCCAGCCCCTCTGCATATTACCACCCAAGCACTTTGAGTAGATGAATCCACATCATAGATGTGGGAATCCGAGGTACCACCACATTGCAATTATTCCGGAAGTGATTGCAGCAGCATTAACAGTACCTTTAGTCATTAAACCACGGTTTTCCAACACAGCTCCCAGTACGCTATCTACCTGGCATCCTAGCCATCCAATTAAGGCAACCATTCCTGCAAGTTGGAAATCTTGCTCGGATAAAAAGGCCAAGATTGCAATAATAGTCGAACCCACTAAGGCGGCGATTTGACCGTTGGGAGAAAAGCCACCATTAAGACCAGGTTCACACTTTTTCATTGTGGTAATCATTCTGACTCGATCATCGAGGCAACCGATTTCAGAAGCAAATGTATCTGCTGCTGCTACTGCAACCGCTGCAGAGAACAACCATAATCCATTTTCATGGTCGTCCATAAGGAAGGCAATTATCGCTACCAAACCAGGTAGTCCTCCGTTGGCTACAACATTGCCCCAACTTCTGTGGCCATCGCTTGATTCTGAAAGACCCTTTGCAGTTTTTTCATCAAAACGCCATTTAGTTGCCTTGTGAGCAGTTCCCAAAAATCCTAGAAGAATAACTAGCCAAGTCCAGTGGCCTAAAGCGCCGACAGTGATTCCCAATGCAGCAGCAGCATATACGCCCATTCTATCCAATACACGATGCCGTTCGGAAATGAGAATAAGAACACCCACAATTGCAATGGTAACTATCAAGTTACCTTGTGTTAGTCCAGGTTCCGGTTCCATGACGCCAATCATGTCTCTCCCCAATCCCTTCGGACGGGAATCAACGTCTATACCTTATCCCTATATTTGATTCAATAATTCAATTGTAGAATCTTTATGGATTTGATGGAAGATGCATTACTGCGGCCAATATTTCTCTTCCAATAATCCAAAGGCCAATAATTAGCATCATAATCCATACCAAACTTGCAATAACTTGTACAATTATGTCTTGCTCTATGAACAACCAGGATACGAACCATAGGCTACCATTCCAGAATGCGTGTCCCAATATTGCTAGAGATAATCCCGATATTGGATGACTAGGAAGGCTCCAAACTTTGTCATATGGCTTGTATAACCATCCTCTGACCTTTCTCCCGAACGAACTAAGTTCCCTTTCAGTGTTTACGATTTGTCCTGACTCACTATCAAATACAACCCAACTAGGTGAATTTTGTTGTGCTAAGTTATCATTGTAAATTCCTCGTTTTTTAGACAGGTACCAACCGATTGATACGCCAGAAAGCCCAGTCCATAAAGCGTGACCAGGAATAGATCCTACTCCTCTCATTACCGTGGTCATAGAATAACTAATTGCAGCTCCAGAACCGAATGAATTCATTATGTAAATTAGGTTCTCTAACAAAGCGAAACCGAGCCCTACTGAGAACCCAATTTGAAACCCTCGTTTTGGCGAATCTATCATCTTGTAAAGACTCAAGACGAATGCGGCTTTGCATATTTCTTCTCCAACAGGTGCGCTTACACTGAGAATTAATAACTCTCCAATGGAACCAGGTTCCATTGACTCAATTCCAATCATAAACAATAGCAGTGGAAATAGTAAGGAGTTGATTACTAAAGCGGGGAATGTCGACAGCATTCCTGCAATCAACATATTCTCTCCTTCTATTTTCGTCGTCATAAGTTGGAAATGTCTAGTCGAAAAGGCCCACCATGCGTGAACAGGCAGTGAAAATCCAAACAACCAAGCAGGGACTCCAACGATTACAGCTAGCAGAAGTAAGAAAACATTGTCGCTAAACATAGCAGGTAGTAATCCTAGGAATGCTGTGATTACAGTGATAGAGAAAACGATCCATAGTGTTGATGTTGGAGGCATTTCTAGGGGTGGTGAATCCTTAATCAAATGATGAGAGAATCGTGTTGGCACAGTTGTAAACAAAGCCCGTGAGTTTGGCAGCATGTGTTGCATGGTTCCTCCATCATCAGGAGTTGCGATCACTACGTGTGTTAGTTTCGGTCTTCTAGCAAAAAAGAAAACCAATAACAATGGTATTGAACAGATGAGTGATAGTATTGTTAACGCTGCATCACCTTCAACAATTCCTAATAGTGAAAGTATCATTGTTTGCGCTATTAAGAACAGCAGCAAAACAACGCCTATCATTCTCCATATTACGCTCCAAGGAGATGATTTTGATGCTAGTGCAAGTCCCTTTGAAGGTGGCGTGAGAGGCGCCATCATGGCTTGCATGCACATTCCAGAATGTACTCACTAAACCAATGTTTGCATTGTCCCCGCTCAGTTCGCCCATCACTCGTCACTGAAACAGCAGTCCGCTCAAGTGCGTTCATCATCGCAGGGATTGGTCCTAGTGTGGGATGGAGTTTAACCATCCGGTTGAAATAAACACTCTTTCATTAATGATTTCTATGTAATTTAAACATGGGCTGGATGGATTGGATGTTCGCTCCTCGTATAGATCACAGAGGTTGGCAAACCCCAAGTGAAGCATCGAGATTCTTTCTAATTCTAACATTATTATTAGTCGGTTGGTGGTATTGGGACTCGACCAGTGAGAACCTGTTTATCTGGTTTGGAATGACTCTATTGGTATCTACGCCCATACTTTCCATAGGTTGGTACATTCTATCTCTTGTTGCGAAAAATCGGGAAGTACAACTCTTGACTCCAAAAGTTCGCAAACCTCTCGAAGAGAAAGGAAGGCTTCCGGCTCAGTTCAAGAATCCGTAAGTCCAATCATGAGGAGGCGCAAATGTCTCCTTGATTGAGCGAGGGCTAACCCATCTTAGTAGATTCAATGGAGAACCTGCTTTGTCATTTGTTCCACTACCTCTCGCGCCACCGAATGGTTGCTGTCCTACAACTGCTCCTGTAGGCTTATCGTTGATGTAGAAATTTCCAGCACTAAATCTCAGAGCTTTAGCTGCGATTTCGATATTTCTTCTATCTGTTGCAAAGATTGAACCTGTTAATGCGTATTCAGATGTTGAGTCACAGACTTCTAGAATTCTCTCAAAGTCATCATCGGGGTATACGTGAATTGACAGCACAGGGCCGAAGATTTCCTCTGACATTGTTTCGTATCTAGAGTCTTTACAGACAATAGTTGTTGGATCGATAAAGTAGCCCGTCTTGTCGTCGTATCCTCCTCCTGTGACAATCTCACAGCCTGGGTCTTCCTTTGCTCTTTCAATATATCCAGTTATGTTGTCAAATGATTTTCTGTCGATGACTGCTGACATGAAGTTGGAGAAATCTCTTGGATCTCCAATTCTAATCTTTGAAACTTCTTCGCAATATTCATCTTTAATCGATTCCCAAACGCTTTCGGGAATGTAAGCTCTGCTAGCAGCGCTACATTTCTGTCCTTGGAATTCGAATGCACCACGCAATAATGCTACTGTTAGAGCACGCTGGTCACAATCAGGGTGAGCGACGATGAAGTCCTTGCCTCCAGTTTCACCAACTATTCTTGGATAAGAACGAAGGTTCTCCAAGTTGTTTGCAATATCCTTCCACATCTTTCTGAATACTGCAGTAGAACCTGTAAAGTGAACTCCTGCAAGTTCAGGATGGGTCATACAAATGTCACCAACTAGGCTTGCTTTACCAGGAATGAAGTTGATTACTCCTGCGGGTAGACCAGCATCCATCATCAATTTCATTAATCTATAGTTCGAGACATAGGAGTTCCTTGAAGGCTTCCAAACACCGGTATTACCCATTATGGCTGCGCTAGATGGCAAGTTAGCAGCGATGCTACTAAAGTTGAAAGGCGTGACACTGAAAACGAAACCTTCCAAAGGTCTTACTTCACTGGAATTCCACATTGATGATGGAGATACAGGTGGTTGCAGATCTTCGTAGATTTGACGGCAGTATTCGCTGTTGAATCTCCAGAAATCAATCAATTCACAAGCAGAATCGATTTCTGCTTGGTGGCAGGTCTTTGACTGGTTAAGCATTGTAGAGGCATTGATTTCCGCTCTACGTGGTCCTGCCAAAAGTTCGCTAGCCTTTAGGAAAATAGCACAGCGTGCTTCCCATGGCATGGTAGACCACATTTTGTGTGCATTGAGCGCAGCATCAATTGCGGATTTAACTTCCTTTTCACCAGCCATGTGAACTCTTGCAATTACATGGCTGTGGTCGTGCGGCATTACTTGTTCAACCACATCGCCAGTGAATACTTCTTCACCGTTAATGATACAGGGAATCTCTAGAATTTCAGTTTCCTGTTTTACCAATTCAGCTTTCAATTGAGTCCTCTCTTCACTTCCAGGAAGATATCCTAGAATTGGCTCATTAACAGGGGTGGGGGGTCGAACTACGTTGTTCACCATGTGCGAGCCGAAGAGTTATGGCTCAAAATAATGCCCATCAATACAAATGTGACATTTTGTGTCTAACCTTGGACAATTTTGGAGCTACAACCATCTGACAATAGCCATTTCCTGGGTTTAATTGGAAATAGTTGTGGTGATATTCTTCAGCCTCGTGATAATTTGATAATTCAGCAACTTCAGTCACAATCTCATCATCGAAATACTGTTGGAAATTGTCAATGACCTTATCTGCAGTAAGTTTTTGTTCATCGTTTAGGTAGTAAATTACAGAACGGTACTGTGTTCCAATGTCGTTCCCTTGTCTGTTTAATTGAGTAGGGTCATGTACGGTAAAGAATACTTCGAGTATGGTCTCATAGGAAATTGTGTTTTCATCAAAGATAATCTCCACTACTTCGGCATGCCCGGTAGATCCGCTGCACACTGAATTGTAGTTTGGACTTGGGTCATGTCCGCCTGCATATCCTGGAAGTGCGGAATTAATTCCTTTAATTTCCTTGAAAGCACCTTCTACGCACCAAAAGCAACCTCCACCTAGTACCGCTCGTGCCATGGTTACTCCAATCGTTTGGAGTATATTGAGTTCTGTAATCAGCAATGATTGCGTTGGAATAATTAGTTTGAACTTAATCGATTGCACATGCGAGTCCCTCTTTTGGTGCTGATTCTGCTACTCGGTACTGTTCCGATGCAGGTTGAGGCAGATTCTGGAAGAGCAATGACTGCAGAAATTGTTCTCAGTGATTATGTCTGGACATCTGCTGATGAAATCCTTGTAGAAATTTATGTCTCTGGCGCACCATTCAATCAGAATATTACTTTGGAATGGGAGTTGCATGATGAAAATGGATTAATTGATAGCGAATCAATAATTTTCCAGATGAGTGGTTCAACTCATATTGTTCAATTTACTTTGAGTCAGTTCTATCAAGGTGGAACATATTATGATATTTCAGTAGATGTAAGCATAGGTTCAACCATCGTTAGCGATAATTATCCATTTACAGTTCTAAGAAATTCATTGCTCGAACAAGCATCTAACTTAGTTGTCTTCGGAGACTCGCTTTCCGATATGGGTAATGGCAACAATAGTGCAATTGTTTCTGTGGTTTTTTCATCTCCACCATATTGGAATGGAAGATTCTCAAATGGCCCGGTATGGATTGAACATATCTCAAATTCATATGGCCTAACAACCACATTTGGAGATGGTACTGCACAAGGCGATAATCGAGCGTTTGGCGGTTCACAAACAGGCCAAGGTTATGCTTACTTGACATTACCCAATGTTGGGACACAGATTAACAACTACCTTGCAAATGTGCAATCTAATTTTACAAATTCTGATGTAATTTTCCTATGGGCTGGAGGTAATGATTTCCTTTATGGAACTGGTAATCCTGACCTGATTAGCCAGAATATGGCATCTCACATCCAGGCACTTGCAATGGCAGGGGCAACACGTCTTGTCGTGGCTAATCTCCCTCCTCTCGAGTTGACGCCTGAGGGGGCATCTCGCTCAAATCAACAACAATCAACAATGGCTAGTGATGTGATTTTATACAATACAAAATTGGCACAAGAAATCAACAATCTTTCAACTTCAATGAATCTAGATATTACTCTAATTGATGCCTGGTCCATTTTCCACCAAATCGTAAGCAACGCAGAACACGTTGGAATTTCCAATACTCAAGATCAAGCTTGTTCAGGTGGTGCAACTGTCCCTCTGGTTCCATTGCCAATATGCGGTTCAGGTGCAAATATTGTATCTAATGTGGATGAATATTTGTTCTTCGACAAGGCCCATCCAAGTGCAACAATGCACAAGATAATCGGTCAATTTGCTGTAACTAATATTGGTGATGCAGATACAGATGGAGATGGAATCGTAGACACAGAAGATATCTGTGAATGGACAGAAGACATTTCGACTGTTAATTCAGAGGGATGCGATTGGAATCAACAAGACGAGGATTCTGATGGTGTAGTGAATTCCAATGACGAATGTCTGCAAACCAGTGTTGGTTATTCTGTAGATCTTAATGGCTGTGCTGAATATCAAAAGGATACTGATGGAGACGGTCTAACCGATGATATCGATCCGTGTCCATATGACATGCAAGGTGACGATTACGATTCAGATGGTTGCATTGATTCAATAGACAATGACGATGATAACGACGGGATGACAGATTCCGAAGATAATTGCCCGATGGGCCTGATAGGTCCGCATTCACAAGACTATGACCAGGATGGATGTCATGATAATGAGGACACGGATGATGACAATGATGGTCTAAATGATCAGGATGAATCTGCGGCCGGTAGTGATCCATTTGACGTAGATAGCGACGATGATGGCGTTTGGGACGGGCAGGATATTTTCCCTACAGATCCTAACGAATGGAAAGATTCGGATGGGGACGGCTATGGAGATAATTCAGATGATTTCCCATATGATGATTCAGAGTGGGAAGATTCAGATTATGACGATGTAGGTGATAACTCAGATGCTTTCCCAAATGATCCAACTGAATGGGATGATTCAGACCAAGATGGATTTGGTGATAATTCAGATGATTGCCCCTACCAATTTGGCACCTCGTATTTCCCTAAGGGATGCCCAGACCGAGATTCGGATGGCTTTTCTGATGATTTGGATGAATTTCCTGATGATTCGAATGATTGGAGTGATTTAGACAAAGATGGCTATGGTGATAATTCAGATGCTTTCCCGAATGATCCAACAGAATGGTCTGATTCGGATTTGGATGGGTTTGGAGATAATTCGGATGCTTTCCCGTACGATGATTTGGAATGGTTAGATAGCGACTTGGATAGTTGTGGGGACAATAGTGATGCGCTACCATTCGATTCAACAGAATGTTTGGATTCTGACCTAGATGGAGTTGGAGATAATAGTGACCCATGGCCAAATGACCCTCGAGAGTGGGCAGACAGTGATTTCGATGGCGTAGGTGATAATTCTGATTTCGATCCTTATGATGCTTCAGAAACAAAAGATTCCGATGGAGACGGAGTTGGTGATAATGAAGACCTTTGGCCATATGATCCAAGTAAGAAAAGAGATAGCGATGGAGACGGTGTTGCTGATTCAGCAGACGCATTTCCAAATAATGCAGGCATGGATTCCTGGACTGGAATAATTGTTAGCTTGAGTATAATTTCAATATTGGTTGTTGCTGGATTAATTTATTTTAAGAGATCTAGGAAGGAAACTCAAACAGAAGATGATTGGATTTCTGAAAGGCCGCTTGAAGCACCGGATTTAATAGATTGGAAATAATTCTCCTAGAAACCTAACATTGCGATGTAATCGGGAGTATACTCCTTTTGATAAAGGATAAGCCATTGGCTCGCTAAAGGTGGGACAATGTCAGATTTAGGTGGCCCTAAAATTGATTTGACACGATTCTTGTCGGAATCGTACGTCCATGAAATCGATGGGCGCTCAGTCAGCCCTCAAGACCTTATCAATAGTGTTAGTATGATTTCAATGAAGATTAATCCTAACAATGTTGAACACGTTAAGTATCTTACAACAGAAGGACTATCAAAAGAAGATCGTTTAGCATATATTGGAAATATACGCGACAAGGTTCAGTCTGACGTTTTCGAGATGTCAACATGTAATCGTGTACTATACGTTGGCTTTGGTGTCACAAGTCAAGTTCTAGAGTCTTGCGTTCTAGAGGCCACATCCTTGAAAGAAGCTCCATTTGACCACTTCACAGGGATGGATGTTTGGCGTCATTTAGTAAAAGTGTGCAGCGGATTAGATTCCTTCATAATCGGTGAACTTCAAGTTATGTCACAGTTTAGAGGGTCGGTTGCTCTGCATAGAAAATATGACCTTGTGAGTGATATCAATAGCTCATTCTTCGATCACGTAATTTCTGCAAATAGAATAATTCGACGTGAATTTGGATTTAACCAAACCACTGAATCGATGTTAAATCTAGCAACTAATGCTTTGGAAGAAGCGGTTTCATCTAAGGAAACAACTTCTTCTGTTGTACTCGGTTTCGGAGATATGGGTTGTAAAGCAATAGAAGTGTTACTTTCACTTGGGCAAACCAACATCTATGTCATTTCTAGATCACCCGAAAAGGCAGCACTACGTAATCCTGATTTGTCCTCCAGTGTCAATATTATGACTTTCGAAGAATGGAGTTCAGAGTCAATAGAACCCAATTTGATAATTTCAACTATTAGGAATAATAGTCCCACCTTTGACCAATCAAACCCTATACCAAGTTCTAATCCCGCTATGATAATGGATTTCTCTTGGCCTCCCTCTATCGACAAAAGCGGTGTCGCAAATGATCAGGAATTATTTGGAATGGAACATTGGATTAGAGTTGCACATAGGTTGGGAGTAGAATGGGACTACACATCTACAATAGAAAAAAGTGAACTACTGATCACTGACATTCAGGAAAAATTCATGTCTGCGTTGACTGACAGGTCGCGTGCTAAATTCCGTTCATTCATGTATCAGACCTTGGAGGCCATGTCTCTAGAATGGGAGAAATCTGAACACATCGAGAATTCAGGAGATCAAATGGGGGCATTTTCACGTGAAATTGCAACCTGGATTTGTAACCAAGATGGACCATTCACTAAAGTTGACTTACAGAATATGATGATGTCAACAAGTAGACCAATCAATTCAATTCTTCTCAAAAAGGTGGCAAATGACGTAAATGAGACGGTAGACCGAATCAACAAAATGTCAACTTTTCCGGGGGATAATTCTTGACCGTGAGAATCGGGACAAGAACTTCTAGTCTTGCTATGTGGCAAGCGAACAAGGTTTCCCAATTGCTAGAATCAAATGGATTCGAAACAGAAATAGTTGGAATTAAATCACAAGGAGATAAATCTCTAGGTGGAAACTTAGCCTCATCGGTAGGTCAATTTATTCATGCAGTTGATTCACAATTACTAGAGATGGAAATTGACATTGCTGTTCATTCAAGCAAGGATGTTCCTGTAGATTTGAATGATGAGATTTCAAATTTGGCTTATTTGGAGCGTGGCTGTACAAACGATTTGCTAATTTTCCCCAAAAGCGAACAGCATCTAAATCTTGCACAGCTGTTTAATTCGAAACAAGAAATGTCTGTAGACGAGGCTCTAGCAACAATTCCAAAGTCAGGAATGGTTGGTACGGTTTCAGGCCGTCGTCAATCATTCTTGTTGAGTAAGCGTCCAGACATTATCCCTATCGCAGTTCGTGGACAGGTAGAGACTCGTCTTAAGCGTCTCAAAGAAGGTAGAGTGGATGCGATAATTTTAGCAGAGATTGGATTACAAAGATTGCATGAAATTGGGGCCTTAGAAAATTGGATTTTAGAATTCAGTGCGATTAGGATCAGTGATAGAGATTGGCCAACAGCCCCAGGTCAAGGAGCATTATCAGTGCACTGCAGAGCCTTGGATTATGATAAATTCAACAATATTAGACAGATACTAAATCATGAGAAAACCGAGAAAGACGTATCCAAGGAAAGAGAAATATTGGATTCAATAGGAGGGGGTTGTCTGTATCCTGCAGGAATAAAAATCAACGGAGATACCGCCTCTGTACAAATTTCTCCTAAGAATTGGCGTGAAATTTTTTCACGTGGTTTATCGTTCACAAGTTCTACTTATTTCGGAAAGGTATCTGGATTTACTTCATCACTGCCAGAAACCGAGAGCCTGAATCCCATCTCACAAACGATGGGACCTAGATTGATTTCAACACTGAATTCTGATAGATTGGCAACTATATTACAAAACGATGGGATTAATGTAGTGAATAAACCTGTGATTGAACTTGTTTCCAAACCAGATGAATGGCCTAAGTCTTTCATCGACAATAATGCATCTAGGTCAGATTGGCCTTATCTTGTTCTAACCTCTCCTTTTGCAGCAAAATGTGCAATTGAAGTCTCAAAGGTTAATCCTGACTTGAATCGAATACAATGGCTAGCTATTGGCGAAGGAACGGCTAGGGCTTGTTTTTTGCGAGGAGTAACAGTCTCAATTTGCGCTAAAGCAAGAGATTCTAGGGAATTGATTGAATATATAGACAAGAACATAGATCGTGGAATTCGGTTAATGATTCCCAGATCAAATGTTGCCAAGAGTAATTTGGCAGACGAACTAGAAGAATTAGGTTTCAACATAGATAGTTGGGTTGGATATGAGAATCGTAGTAAATCTGTTTCACCAATGGATATTGCAGCAGATGATGTGCTGTTACTATCTTCTCCCTCATCTGCCAGAGCATGGGTTGAAAACTCCTTACCCATACCTAGAAGTATACTGTGCATGGGGAAGTCATCATTAGAGGAGATCGATTCCCTGGGTTACTTTAGCGAATCCACAGTTGAAATCTTGAAAGGTCCGACAGCAGAATTCGTATCAAAGTGGTGGAAAACAAAGCGAGGTGATTGAGTGAAAAAACGACCAAGAATCAATCGCTGGACTCAATCAAGAAGAGATTTAATCTTCTCTTCTTCAATAAAGTCATCACTTGTTCAACCACATTTTGTTGTATCGGGTGAAGGTAGGGATGAAGCGATAGATAGTATGCCAGGAGTTAATCGTCAATCTGTCGACGTGTTAATGGAAACCATTGCCAAAGATATGGAGAAGGGTATATCTTCACACATGCTGTTTGGAGTTGTGGATCGCCATGAAAAAGATCCACTGGCATCCAAGGCTTCTGATTTGGAAATGCCTCTTCAAATAGCAGTTTCAAAACTAAAAGAAGAATATGGAAATGACATTGTTTTGATGACGGATGTGTGTCTTTGTACCGCAACAGATCACGGACATTGCGGAGTAGTACATGATGGGGAAATAGACAATGATCTAACAATCCCTGAATTGGTCAAAATTTCTCTGTCACATGCAGAAGCGGGAGCAGATTACGTCTCGGCCTCAGACATGATGGATGGAAGGGTGAAGGCAATAAGAAAAGCCTTCGAACATGAAGGATTTACGAGCACAGGTATACTATCTTATTCAGTTAAGTATGCTAGTTCATTTTACGGACCATTCAGAGATGCAGCGTCGTCTTCTCCTAGTCACGGTGACAGGAAAAGCCATCAGATGGACATAAGATCTGGTTACCAAGAAGCAACATTCGAGGCCATTAGCGACCAAAAAGAGGGCGCTGATATCATCATGGTTAAGCCAGCAATGACATACTTGGATGTAGTCCGGAAAGTTGCAGATACAGTATCAAAACCAGTTGCAGTTTACAATGTGAGCGGGGAATACTCCATGGTTATGTCTTCAACAAAAGACATCTCAGAGAGAAAAGCAATGGTTCAAGAGATATTCTATTCCTTTTACAGAGCAGGGGCAGACATTATTGTCAGCTACCATACTAGGGAAGCGATTTCTGAAAAGTGGTTTGAATGAGGTGTTTCCATGCAACGTGCAAATTCAGATTCTATGCATGAGGAGGCTTTGAACCACTTAGTTGGTGGAGTTAATTCACCGGTTAGAGCATTCAAATCTGTACATGGTAATCCGATTTATTTTGAGAGTGCATCTGGAGCCATAGTTACAGATGTCGATGGTAATGAACTAGTTGATTTCGTTCAATCATGGGGTCCATTGGTTCACGGTCATTCCCACCCTGAAATCATTGAAATGGTTTACAAAAAAATGTTGAAGGGTACATCATTTGGTGCTCCACATATTGGTGAGATTGAACTTGCCAAGAGAGTAAAAAAGCGCTTTCCGTTCATGGACAAAGTAAGATTTGTTTCTTCAGGAACCGAGGCGGTAATGAGTGCTGTCAGGCTGGCCAGGGGTTATACTGGAAGGGATTTTTTGGTTAAATTCGAAGGGTGCTACCACGGTCACGTAGACTCATTGATGGTTAATTCAGGAAGTGGATTAGCAACATTTGGCATCGCAAGTAGCCCTGGAATTCCTAAAGATACGGTTGCTACAACTCTTGTTGCTCCATTAGACGATATCGATGCAGTAGAATATCTGTTTAATGAACACGGTAAAGAAATAGCCGCAGTTGTTATTGAACCGCTTCCTGCTAACAACGGACTATTGGTTCAAAGGCATGAATACTTAGCAAAGCTAAGAGAATTGTGTGACAAAAATGGCGCACTGCTAATCTTTGATGAAGTAATAAGTGGATTTAGATTCAAGGACGGAAGTTACGGCGATATCTGTGGAGTAAAGCCCGACATTACATCTCTAGGCAAGATAATTGGCGGTGGCCTGCCTGTGGGTGCTTACGGTGCTCGAAGTGAAATAATGCAGAAATTATCCCCTCTAGGTCCAGTATACCAAGCAGGTACACTGTCAGGTAATCCACTTGCTATGGCTGCAGGAATAAAGACTCTTGATTTGCTAGATAGTGATGCATATGATCGCTTAGAAGAGTTAGGTCAGATTCTTCAAGACGCTGCAGAATCTGTTCTTGAGAAGCATGGTAATCCTATGCGTCTAGTAAGAAGGGGCAGTTTATTCTGGTTTTCACCAGGCTCTAGCGAACCACCTGCAAGAGCAGATTTGATTCCTAGTGATGCAGGTAAATTGTATTCAGATGTTCACAAGGGGTTGCTTGAGAAAGGATACATGTTAGCTCCTTCCGCCTATGAGATTGGTTTTATCTCCACTGTTCACGACAAGAATCATATCATTGGTATGGTCGAAGCACTTGATGAAGTGCTTACAGAAATGGAGTGGTAATCGTGAACGGAAAGCAGAGGATTGTTTCGGCTCTTAATTTGGAGCCGGTCGACAGAACTCCAGTTTGGTTCATGCGACAGGCTGGTCGTCACCTTCCAGAGTACCGGAAAATAGCTGCTGAGCATTCTTTTTGGGAGAGATGCATGGACGTAGATCTATGTACAAGAATCACTCTACAGCCTTTGGAAAGGTATCAAAAAATAGATGCTGCGATCATTTTCAGTGACATTCTAACCCCTCTACCAAGTTTAGGATATGACGTAGAGTATGGCGGAGGTATCAGAATAAGTGAATTCAGTCTTGATGATGTCGATGACTGGACTAAGTTTAGTGCAAGAAAGCATGCTCCTTGGGCAGCAGATGGATTGAAATCAGTCGGAGAAGAACTCGGTGAAACCACTGCTAGACTTGGTTTCGTAGGCTCTCCTTGGACTATTTGCATGTACTTGTTGTCAGGAGGAACTGGTGACAAGGATTTCCATAATGCTCGTGCTAAGGTCTATTCAAATCCAGAACAAGCACAACACATGTTGATGAAGATGGGTGAGATTGTAGGTGACCTATTAGCGGACCAAGTTATTCACGGTGGCGCAGATGCAGTACAGCTTTTCGATACCTGGGCTGGATTGTTATCTCCGGAAATTTACCGCAAGTTTGCAATGCCTGCTACTGCGAAAACCATTGAAGTTTTCAGGGAAAAGGTAGGCGAAGAAGTTCCGATTATTCACTACGCAAAAGGATCAGGACACTTACATTCTGACATAAGGGATCTTGATTTAAACGCAATTTCTCTAGATTGGAGAGACAACTTAGCGGTTAACCGTGAGCAATTTGGCGATAAATACGCATTCCAAGGAAACCTCGACCCTTCATTATTGCATGGCTCTACAGAAACAGCAAAATTAGCCACTCGCCAAGTATTAGAAGCGGCAGGTGATAAGCCAGGTCACATTTTCAACCTTGGACATGGATTTGCTCCATCTGCTAGAATAGAATGTGTGGAAACAGTCCTAAGAGAGATAGTAGGTGAGTGAATATGCGCCAGATGATGGTGGATATGGTTCATCGAATACAGG
>Ga0208277_1001013_pt1 | contig 16543 bp, 14 predicted proteins | sample ETNtaG_5_FD_185782 | JGI IMG/M metagenome (GOLD analysis project Ga0208277, IMG submission 185782) | Marine microbial and viral communities from oxygen minimum zone, Eastern Pacific Ocean - ETNP201406SV205 (SPAdes) (version 2) | ecosystem: Environmental > Aquatic > Marine > Oceanic ...
GTTCCGTTCCAGTCCCAAATAATAGAAAAATTACTATTGTTCATTTGCCAGCAAAGCTAAAAGATCATAAGTATATATTCCATCATGATGATTGTCTTCCCAAAAAAAACGCAAACCATAGAGGCCCACCTTTTCATAGCGCAACAAACGAAAGGAGCTATCTGAAAGTTTTTGTGTTCCTTTATAAATATTTCCAAAAACGTCTTTTTCTCCAGAACAAAAGGCACAGGGACAAGCTCCTCGAAGTCGCTGTAAAGGAATATAGCCAGAGGTTTTGTCTTCCCAAACTATAGCTATATCATTTAAAAATATTGATATTGTATTAATCTTCATAGAAATAAAAAGCATTTATTGTTTTAATTGGCACAAAATACACCTAAATTTATAATAATTTTATTTAATAAATGAACTTCATAAAATTAATATTTATTATTTTTATAATAAACGGCCTAAGCGGCCAAGCGATTTTGACCCCCAAAACAATAAAGCCGTTAGTACAGGTAAAAAATGTTAATTCGGAGTCGCGCGCCTCTTTTATAGGAGTAGAGGGCGACCTCTTATATCAAACAGCAAAACTATACGATGTTAATAAAAACAATGTTTTAATGCCGCTTGAAAAAAGGTTTAACGTTAAGGCTTGTGTACAAGAGGGTTGTTCAAGTTATTTTTCAGGTGGACATTATGGAGACATTACAGGAGAAGGAAGGCCCGAGGTAATTTTATTAGTAACAAACCCTTCTTATGGAACGCAGGTTTTAATTTGGACAGAAGAGGAAAACGGAAACTACACAATGCTAGAACCTCCGTATTTAATTAATAGCAAACAAAGCTCATCAGAGGCTGTAAGCTCGTTTTTGGCAACAGTTTATCCAGACAAAGACAAGGAAATTGTGATTAGCATGGGGAGTCCCGATCGCAAGGTTGTTATTTTAGATTATGTTGGAAAAATTTCATCAAAAACTATTGGAGAAAAATTTTTAGAAAACACGGTTGGCCCACTTGTTTTAAGGCTTGAAGATTTTAATAATGACAACTTAGAAGATATATATATATTAAACAATGGAAGACAAAACCAGTCAAAGCTTTATTTGTCGCCAGAACATCAAGATATTGCAGAGGAGATGCGGCAACAGGAAGAACCCTTAAGGGATGTTGTTTTTTACAAAAACAAAGACAAAACAAGCAGGGTTGATTTATTAAAAAACAATCAGATTTTTATTAAAGACTGGAACAAAAGCTTTAGTGTTGGTATACTAAATCCCTATAAAATTTTATTAGCAAACAACAAAGAAATTTTTATTATAAACAAGAGAGGCAATATTGCAAGGCTCCTTATTAATAACGAAAAGCAAACGCTGGTTGAGGGAAGCACAATAAAAAATAAATTTAAAGAAACAAACTATGACCAAATAGAATTTCTTGTTTTAAACAATTTAGACTTTATTTTAAGCCACAACAATCAATCAGAGATTTTTTTAGGTTCTCTTGTTGACAAGCAAAACGAAGAAACAAGCCCAGCAGAAGAAAGAGAAAACACCGCTATTGATAAGCGGCCCACAAAGACAAAAACCAAATCAACGGAAACTGAAATAGAAAAAACTTTTGCCTCAACAGAAGAAAAAATGTCCGTGGTGCAGCTAGACCAAGACACTATATTTGTGAATGTTGGAGAGCCTGCAAAAATTAAAATAGTTTTTAACACAGAATTTGAATTTTTAGATTTAGAGGAAAAAATTAAACCAGATGCAATGACACTAGATGTTCCCTCTTTGTCTTTTTTGTGGACACCCCAAAAGAATGACGCTGGATATAATAGTTTAAGCTATTTAATGTCATACAATAAAAACAGCAGTTTTACCAAAACTCAAGAAAATGGAAAGTTTAAATTAAAAAAGTCGCTAGAAAAAACACAAACAGAACACAACTATGTGATTTTTGTTAATTCTCCACCGGAAATTAGGATTGATAAAAAAAACCATACCGTACAAGAGGGGCAAGAGCTGATTGTGCCTATTTATATAAATGATATTAACAAAGATCAAAGTCTTTCGCTAGACTTTAAGCCAGGCTCACTACAAAATGCGCGTATATCAGACAGAAAGTTTTATTGGACACCAAACAAAACAGACTATGGAAAAAACAACATTAAGTTTATGGTTAGCGATGGACAAACACAAAGCGATGAAAGCATAAGCGTTCTTGTAGATACAACAAAAATAATTGTTGAAAATGAAGAAAGTTTTATTGCAACACTAAATAAAGAGTTTATACATCGAATTCCAATAATTCCAGGAACAAAAATAGAGGTTTTAGAGGGGCCTGAAAACCTCAGGACTTCGCATGACGGAACGGTTCACTGGATACCAACAAGCCCGGAAATTGGTAACCACATTGTTAAAATTGAAATAAGAGAAAAAGAAAAAACATCCCTTTACCAAATGAAAATTTTCGTAAACGCAGAGCCAATCATTTCATATAGACCAGACTTAATAGAGAGCGTTGATTTAAATGAGGAGTTTAGCTTTGTTTGCAGAAGTTTTGACCAAAACATAGATCAAAAACTGTATTGGAATTTTGTGGGACCAAAAGGCATGAAACAGGAAGGAAGCACAATTAACTGGACAGCCAATATCCCAGACTATGTTTTTTATACCGTATCTTTAACGGATCAGATTGATACCGCTAAATTTAATGGGGTGTTATATGTTAATGATAAACCTAAAATAATAAGCATACCACCAAAATATATTAAACTAGGAGATACCCTGAATTATAAAATTATTATTGAGGATAAGAACAAAAAAAGTCCCTTTAATATGCAGGATGTAAACAATCATATTTACTATTTAGAAACAGCACCAGCAGATATGATTTTGAAAAACAACAACTTAACATGGGCGCCAGGCGCTGAAGATATTGGCCCTCATCAAATTAAAATAACCACAACAGACGGTCTTGATTCTGCAGAGCAAACCTTTACACTGTTTGTAAATGATCAGCCAACAATAACCAGTATAAACGAACTTAGAATACAGCCAGGAGACACTCTTCACCATTTTGTACAGGCCCAAGATGCAAATCCCCTTTCTCGCCTAACTTATGGCATTAATTCAGACCTTGATACAATGACCCTAAACGGAAAAACCGGAGAAATTTTTTGGACACCAAAAGAAAAAGATTTAGGAACGCATCAAATTGAAGTAAGCGTTTCAGATGGTTTTGATTTAAGCAAAGACGTTCAAACAATTAACATTTTAGTTTATAAAAACCCAGAGTTTGATTTTAGTGCACTGCCCGAAGCATATGCTGGCAACGAATATAATTATAAGCTAAAGGCACGCGACATGTTTTTAAACAACATTCCAGAACAAGATGTTTTTATTAATATTCAAAAAACAACACTAAAAGAAATAAGCCTTGATTCATTGAATTATAATTTAAAAATATTGCCCTCCTATGATGAGGTTGGAGAACAGACGCTTGCACTTTCTTTGTCCGATAATTTTAATAATCGCATAGAAAAAGAATACGTACTAAAGGTTTTAACAAGCCCCTGCGAAACAAGCGACACGGTTTATGTTAATAACGAAGAGGTTATTAGCAGGCTACAAAAAATTGACAAGTCAATAGTTTATGCTTCTAAAAATGAAAAACTAAACATAAGCAACCTAGAAAGCGATATTGACACAATTTATATAACACAATATGACACAACAATAACCAGCATAACAGATTCGGTTTTTGTAACCCTAGAAGAAAAACAAAAGACACCCATTAAAGAGCTCAGTAAAAGAGAACAACGAAAATTAGAGAGAAAAGCAAAAAAAGCCGCAAGACAAGCAAAAAAACTGGCCAAAAGAACAAAAAACTTAGAAGAAATTGCAAGAAACAAAGAAACTGAAGAACTAAAAAAAGAACAAAAGAAAGAATCGAAAAGAACACCGCCAGTAGTCAAAACAGAACATAAAAAAATTAACATAATAAACAAAGAAACTGTTGTTGTTGAGAAAGTTTTGTCAAAAAAAGAAGAAACAATAGAGCCCGATTTAACAACCACAGAAGAGGCGGTACAACAAATAAAATTTTCAGCACAAAACATTCCGGTTTTTAATGATAGGGTTTTAGGTGTTAAAACAACGGCAGAAAACCAGTTTAATAAACACCTGCTTGCTCCTCCTCCTCAGATTATTCAGTCTTCTATGAAAACATCTCTAATCGATGCTGAAGACATGTTGTGGAATAAATAATTATTAAACAGTATCTGTTAAAAAAATCTTTAATTGAAAACAATACACAAAACGCCAAATATTGCAACTCCCATTGCACCCAGCTTGGCTTTTGATATTTTTTCATTTAAGAAAAAATATGATAAAACAATAATAAATAAAACTGAGGTTTGGCCAAGAATGCTAGCAACAGGAGGCTTTTGAATGTTGGCATACCCTATAATCCAAAAACTTAGCGCTACAAAAGTTCCAAGCCCAGAGCCAATAATGATTTTTATACAGTTTAGTTTGTTTTTCAGGGGTGCCAGGAGCTGATATTTATTTTTTTGAAACACAAAAATAAGCCACGTAAAAACAAACCCGGGAAACAATCGAAAAAAAGTGACCCAAAGCTGAGATGCAATTGATGTGTTTAATTTAGACAAAACAGGTTTAATTAACACAATTCCAAAACTACTTAAAACAACAGCAAAAACCTGGGTTAACACACCCCTTTTTTTAATTGTAGAATCAATTTCTGTATCATCCTTTTCATATGAAATTATTAACAGGGCCACCACTACAACAATAAAACCAAAAAGTTGCCAGGGGGTTAAAAAAGACCCAAGCATTAAAATTGAAAAAACATAAATAACCCCGGGTTCAAAACAGTTAACAATAGCAACTCTGTTTGCACCAATTTGACTTAATGCTTGAATAAAAAAAAGATCAGCAAGGCCCATGCCCAAAATACCGCTAAGAATAATTTTATAATAGTCTAAGGTCTCAAGATTTGGCACCCAAAAGGGAATTTCAAAAATAAAAAATAAAATTATAAAACATAAAGTAGCAATTGAGTTTTTAAGAACAACTATTAACAGGGGCGACAAAAACCTGCTCGCTGATTTAAAAATTATAACAGCAACACTCCAACAAAGCGCAGCCAACAGAGCTGCCAACACACCAAACAAAGGACTATTTATTAATATCTTCATAAATATAAAACATACCCTTGAGTGTTAAGTCAATATCAAGAATGTGTTTAATGCTAAGATGAGGAGAAAGAAGCTTCGCAAAACCACCAGTTAAAAGAACATTAAACTGAGTTTTTCTTTCTTCTTCTATTTTTTTTATAAGCCCCTCAACTTGAGAAACAGCACCATACATAATGCCTGACTGTATGTTTTTTTCTGTATTATTTCCAACAACCTGAGAGGGAAATTCAAATTTTATGTTTTTTAATAAAGCAGCTTTAGAAATCAAGTTTGCAGAAGAGGTTTCAACCCCGGGAGCAATAACTCCACCTATAAATTCATTCTTTGAATTTATAACGTCGTATGTTGTTGCTGTGCCAAAATCAATTACAATTAAGGGTGATGGGTAGAGCTTAATTGCTGCAAAAACATTACAAATGCGATCATTCCCAATAGATGATGGGTTTGGAACACAAAGCTTTAAGTTGGTTTTTTTATAATTAACCGTTTCAATTGGTGAGCCTGTATGTTTTTGTAAAAAATTAATAAAATTTTTGCTTTTAATGGGAACAACAGAGCTAATAATAATATGAGACGGCATATATTTGTTTGTAGTTTTTAATAGTTCTTCGGGCTCTTTAATCGAAACCCTAAAAATAATTTTATTTTTATTAAAAAAAGCACATTTAATAAAAGTGTTTCCAATATCAATTGCCAGCTTCATATTGTTTCAATTTCCCCGTCGTAACAAACGGGCCTATTATTAAACCTAATCACCGCCTGTCCTTTATTGTTAATGTTTTGGAAAAGACCCTCAACATTTTTTTGATTATATTTAAAACAAACGCTATTATTTATGTGGCTACAGTTTGATTTCCAGTCCAATATAATTTTATTAGGACTGTTTTCTTTAATTATATTGTCAAGCTCGTTCAGTATGTTTGCAAGCAAAACCTCTCGCTGTATTGTTTTTCCACAAATCATTTTTAATGATAAAGCTTTTTTGTTTAAAGATTTACAAAAATCCTTATTAGATTCATTCACGTTTATCCCAACCCCAACATTAAAAACATATTTTTGAGAATATTTTTTTGTTTCAATTAAGACGCCACCAACTTTAAAACCATTATACATAATATCGTTAGGCCATTTAATTTGCAGGTTTAAAGAAAGGTGTTTTTTAACACCCTTAATAATAGAAAGAGGAATCATTAATGAGTGAAGATTAAATTGTTTCACATCAAAAGTTTGATGTAAAACAAAGGAACAAGTAATGTTTTTTTTTGGGCAAGAAAACCACCTGTTTGCACCCCGCCCTTTTCCTGCAGTCTGATGATCTGTAAGAACAAGATAATTTTGAGGCGACTGATGATATAAGCGCCACAAATCATTGTTGGTTGAGTCTGTGGTAGGAAAATAAACTATATTATTAAACAGAGGCTGATGATTTAGGTGCGATCTTAATAAATCAACATCAAGCATTTTAATATGTCCCAAATTTATTTTTTAATACATCACAAATTTCGCCCAAAGTACATTGACTTTTAATACACTGGACAATATGAGGAATTAAATTGTGATTAGAGTCTAATAAACTTGAAAGTTTATTTAAAGAATCTTTGGTATCATTTATGGCTCTGGTTTTTTTGAAAGTTTTTAGCCTTTGGAGCTGATCTTCAACAGCCGCCTCATCTATTGAAAAAGGCTCTGGGTTTTTATCGTGTCCAGAGCTTTTATACTTGTTGACACCAACAATTATTTGTTGTTTTGATTCAATTTCATTTTGATAATCATATGAAGAATTAGCAATTTCATTTTGCTGAAAAGAGTTTTCAATAGCAGCAATAGCTCCACCCTGAGAATCAATTTCATTAATTAACTCTAATGTTTTAGCTTCAATTTCACTGGTTAAGCTTTCAATAAAATATGATCCAGCAAGAGGGTCTACAACGCTTGGTAGTCCTGATTCATAGGCAATAATTTGCTGAGTACGCAAAGCAGTTTGTGCAGACTTTTCTGTTGGCAGGGACAGGGCCTCATCTTTAGAATTTGTGTGCAGTGACTGTGTTCCACCTAAAACAGCAGCAGCAGCCTGCATTGTTGTTCTGACAATATTGTTATCAATTTGTTGAGCCTGTAGAGTTGAGCCAGCTGTTTGTGTATGAAACCTACACATGAGTCCCTTTTTATTTGTTACGCCAAATCTTTTTTTCATTATATTAGCCCAAATTTTTCTTGCTGCCCGAAACTTTGCAATTTCTTCAAAGAAGTTGTTGTGGCTATTAAAGAAAAAGCTCATTTGGCTTGTAAATAGATTTATATCAAGCCCGCGATTTAGTGCAGCCTGCGTATATTCAATTGCGTTTGAAAAGGTAAAGGCAAGCTCTTGTACAGCGCTTGAACCGGCCTCTCGAATATGGTATCCTGATATCGAAATAGTGTTCCACTTTTTCATATTTAAGCTACAGTATTCAAATATATCGGTAACCAATCTCATGCTTTGTGTGGGTGGAAAAATATACGTTCCCCTTGCAATGTATTCTTTTAGAATATCATTTTGTATGGTTCCAGCTAGTTTGTTTGTTGATATATTGTTTTCTTCAGCCAAAACAATTAAAAAAGAAAGTAAAACAATTGCAGTAGAGTTTATTGTCATCGAAATTGATACGCTATCTAAGGGTATGTCTTGTAATAATATGCGCATATCATCAATTGTTGATATGGGCACACCCACCCTGCCAACCTCTCCCACTGATAAATCATGATCAGAATCATAGCCTGTTTGTGTTGGTAAATCAAAAGCAACAGAAAGCCCAGAAACACCCTGGCTTAATAAATATTTATATCTTTCATTACTCTTTTTTGCTGATGAAAACCCCGCATATTGTCTCATGGTCCAAAGCTTAGTTCTATACATGTCAGGATATATTCCAGAGGTGTATGGAAATTTGCCTGGTTCATTGTTTCCATAGTATGATTTTAGCTCAATATTAGAGCTGGTTTTAAAGTTTTTATTTTTTTCTGACATAAATTAATTTAATTGTTATAATTTATAAATTAAACATTTATATTCTATTATAATCTGCAATAAATTGTTTTGACCAGCTCAAATAATTGTTCTGATTAATCGCTGTATGTACTTCTTTAATTAACTGGTTGTAAAAAAAGAGATTGTGTTGAGTTGCAATCCGACAACCTAAAATTTCCTTTGTGTTAAAAAGGTGATGCAAATAGGCTTTTGAATATTTTTGTGAGGCCTCACACGGGCTTGTTTCATCAATAGGGCTTAAATCATTTTTATATTTTGCATTTTTTATATTAATTTTACCAAACCTCGTAAACAATTGCCCGTTTCTTCCGTTTCTTGTAGGAATAACACAATCAAACATATCAACCCCACTAGAAATACAGTTGACCAGATCTTCGGGCGTTCCAACACCCATTAGGTATCGAGGTTTATCTTTTGGCATAATTCCATCTAAAAATTCAACTGTATTAAGCATTTTTTCTTTTGGTTCTCCAACAGCAAGTCCGCCAATTGCATACATTTTTGCATCTAGCTCTAGCAAATCTTCTGCTGACATTTTTCTTAATTTTTCACTGGTACCACCTTGAATAATGGGGGAAACAACCTGATTAAAATCATATTTAGGGCCCCTTTCTTTAAAATGATTTAAACAGCGCCTTGCCCACTGAGTTGTTAGCTTTACAGCTTTTTCATGTTCGGCTTTTTGTGCGTTAGACTCCGGACAAATATCTAGAACCATCATAATATCCGAACCAATTGTTCTTTGAATGTCTATAATTTTTTCAGGGGTGAAATAATGAGAGCTGCCATCTAAGTGAGATTTAAATTCAACCCCGTTGTTATCAATTTTTCTTAAATTGGACAAACTATAAATTTGAAAACCGCCTGAGTCAGTTAAAATTGCACCATCCCATTTCATAAAATTATGCAAGCCCTGAAATTTATCTATAATTTCCATTCCAGGTCTTAAATATAAATGATAAGTATTACTTAAAATTAAATTGTAATTAATTTGTTTTATTTCATTGGCTGACAGAGTTTTAATTGCTCCATATGTTGCAATGGGCATAAACGCGGGTGTGATAATTTGACCATGGGAGGTGTTTAGATGACCAATTCGAGAGGATGTGTTTTTGCAAGACTTAACAACGTTAAAAAACGACATGTTATTGTTTTTATTTTTTAGTTGCTGTTTTTTTAGTTGCTGTTTTTTTAGTTGCTGTTTTTTTAGCTGCTGTTTTTTTAGTTGTTGTTTTTTTAGTTGTTGTTTTAGCGGCCACTTCCTTTTCAGCAATATCGCTAACATCTTTTTTGGGAGCAACTTTCTTTTTCATTTTTGACAAAGAAACAACCTTGAGCTGTTTTAATCTGTCTCGTGTTTTGCGATGTTTTTTGTTTGCTATTTTTTTCTTTTTATTCATTCAATCTCCAGAACATTAAAATATCATATAAACTAATAGACGCTAAATATAAAAATAAAATATTAATTATTTAATGCAATTTTATAAAAAATCACTCTAAATACATTAGTCCAAAAACAATCATCATTTCATCTGTGCTGAGCAAACCAAAATTTACATAGTTAGCAGTGGTGTTGTTATATGTGGCTCTTGCAATTAAACCCTCTCCCTGACTAATGGTTAGGGGCGGATCAAGCGACAACACGGGAGGGTGTTCATAGTCTAGCGCTGTATAAATTAAACTTTCTTCTCCGCTTGCATATTGAATTAAAATATCAAACCTTGTCATTAACTGATGTGCGTGAGAAAATAGTTGAAAAATTTTTATTTGATTTGGCCCGGGAGGATTTTCTATTGTGGTGTTGTTCATAATATCATTGAAAGAATAGTATTGTGTTAATGTTGTTTCTTGTCCCGGGGGTATAGAAATATTGGTGTTTCCTAGCTGTATTACTCCAGCAATATGTTCTATTTCTTGCGGCAAGGCAGCATGCAGGTTCACATACACTTCGCCTTCAATCACCTCGTTTGTATAATTAAAATAGTGAGGGTTTAAGTCAAGACCAAAATTAGAATCAACCTCTAGTGCGATGCCGGGGGGTAAATCATATGACCAGCTAGGCCATTGTGTTCCGGTTATAAATGTATGGCCCTGCAGTGTTTGTATATTGTTAATCCAATTAGGGTTTGGTCCTCCACCAGGCAGGGTTTGATTAATATATGGATAGTGAATATCCCTATATTCATATGGAACTGGTTCAGAACCATAATTTTCTGGAAACATATATGCAATAAAGTGATGTGAGCCAGGTGCCATCGCAACCTCAATTTTATTAATATAATAGGTACCGTTGACCGCGGGGACATAATATAAAAACTCTCTTTCTGTATTAGGATAAACATCAAAAGGACCAATATGATATTGCAGTCCATTTATAGGAGGGCTAAGAGGTACAAACTCTGGAGGCTCATATATTGATTGATCATTTAAAATAATAGGGTCAACAACAGCGCCAACTTGAGGAGAGCCCTCCCATAGCCATTGTTTAATAAAGTTAAGCTCTCCGTTTGTTAAATAGGGCCCCCCCAGGGGCATAAGCTCTCCATACTGTGGGTGTTCACTAAAAAAATGAGTTTCATTTTTAATGTTTATTTTTTCCCAAAAATAACTTTGGAGCAAACCCAACAACCCTACGTCATCGCTAATTAATGCTAGATTATCATTAGCTGCGGACGTGTTGTTTGGAGTTCTATTAATTAATTGAGAGTATGCAACTTCTTGAGTTAATACAAGGTCTGAAATTTCTGCATAAAACGAGCCCTCATAATGACACTGGGCACATTTTGTGCTTAAAATATCTTCATTGATAATTTGCCATGAATCTCGTTCTTCTACATCGCTTAATATGTAATTAATTAAAACAATAACATCAGAAACATTTAAAACATTATCAAAATTAACATCCCCGTTTGCGTTATATAATAAATCATTAATAATAATTGAAACTAAAGATATAATGTCTGTTACATTAATGGCATAGTCATTATTTAAGTCTCCAAGAGGAAATTCAGGGTTACAGGTTAAATTGCAGGATTCATAATTATCAAAAAAAGATTCACTATCAACATTGGCGTTGCAACCGTAAACAGGGGCGCACAGTTCGCCATCCCAAACATATCCTATGAAATTTTCACAATTCCCATAATTATTTGGATTTAAAATAGAACAATCTTGTGAATAGACATTATAACTAAAAAACATTAAAAAACATAATATATGTCTCTTTTGAATAAGCAAGTTATATTAAATTTAATCATAAATCTTATTATTAAAAATATATTATATATGGAGCATATATGAGCATTAAATGGAAAACAATTAAAGAATTTACGGATATAAAATATGAAAAGGGCCTTAATGATGCACAAAACATTAATAAAATAACAATTAATAGACCAGAAGTTAGAAATTCGTTTAGACCCCAAACAGTATTTGAGCTCAAGGAGGCCTTTACTCTTGCAAGGGAAGACCAGGAGTGTGGAGTGATTATCCTCACCGGAGAGGGAGAGCAAGCTTTTTGTGCTGGTGGAGATCAAAAAATACGAGGAGATGCGGGATATGTTGGTGCTGATGGTGTTCCAAGATTAAACATATTAGACGTACAAAAACAGATAAGATATATGCCTAAGCCAATCATAGCAATGGTTGCTGGATATGCTGTGGGTGGCGGACATGTTTTACATATGTTGTGTGACCTAACAATTGCAGCAGACAATGCTCAGTTTGGACAGACCGGCCCACAGGTTGGTTCTTTTGATGGAGGGTGGGGAGCGTCATATATGGCTAGAATTATTGGGCAAAAGCGCGCTCGAGAAGTATGGTTTTTATGTAAGTTTTATAATGCTAAAAAAGCATTAGACTGGGGTCTAGTTAATGAAGTGGTTCCTTATCAAAATCTTGAAACCGTTACAATTGAATGGTCACAAAAAATACTTGAAAAATCTCCTCTTGCATTAAGAATGTTGAAGGGAGCTTTAAATGCTGACTGTGATGGACAGGCTGGCTTACAGCAGCTAGCGGGCGATTCAACAATGTTGTTTTATATGACGGAAGAAGCACAAGAAGGACGCGATGCCTTTAAAGAAAAAAGAAAGCCAAATTTTAAAAAATTCCCAAAACTTCCTTAAAAAGTAATGAATATTTTGCCATGGATTCAAGCTGCTCGTATCAATACACTGGTGGCATCGGTAGTTCCTGTTGTTAGTTCTATTGTTATTTTACCACAATCTATTTCCGTTAATATTTGGTTATTATTATTAACTTTGATTGCTGCAATCACTATTCAAATTGTTACAAATTATATTAATGATTTATATGATTTTTTAAAAGGTGCAGACACTAATCGCGTAGGACCAGTTCGCATGCTACAATCAGGCAAAATTTCTGAAGCACAGATGAAAAGAGCAATTTTTATATTGTTTATATTGGGAATTCTTTTTGGTATTCCGTTGGCAATCAAGGGAGGCTGGATTATTGTTATTATTGGGCTGTCTTCTTTTTTGTTTGCCTATTTATATACTGCGGGACCCTTTGCCCTTGCTTATAATGGCCTTGGTGATGTTTTCGTTTTTATTTATTTTGGCTTAGTTGCTGTTTCTGGATCTTATTATTTGCAAACAGAACAAATTAGCGTGAGCTGTATTTATTTAGGAATTTCAATAGGATGTAAAAATGTTTTATTGTTGCTTATTAACAATATTAGGGATTATAAGTCAGATTTAAATTGTTCTAAAAACACTCTGATTGTAAAGCATGGACTGTTTTTTGGAAAAGCATATGCCATAACAGTGCTTGTAATATCATATGTTTCTGTGTTTTTTTTATCAATTAGTATTTCTAATAATGCTATTTTTTATATTACCCTGGTCTCGGTTCCTCTGTCTGTTAACATTATAATTAATGTTTTGTATAGAGAGTCTAAACATTTAAATCCGGTACTTGGTAAGGTTGTGTGTTTGTTGATTTTAGATTGTATATTGCTATACATTGGTCGGTTGTTATGAAGATTGTTCAAATATATTATGAGCAATATAAAATTCCTCTGATTGAGCATTTCAAAAACTCTCAAAACCAATATAATAGTCAAAAAGGTTTGGTTTTTCATATTAAAACAACAAAAAACACAGGACTGGGGGAGGCTGTATTATTAGAGGGGTTTACTAATAATACGTTTCAAGAAATGATATGGGCTGCAGAATCTTTTATTAGGGTAGTTGATTACAATGAAGAATATACATTTAATGAGTTGCTTGTAATGGCAGAGATTCATTGCAGCGCAGTGCCCTCTGTTCATTTTGCCATTGATACAGCGCTATATGATATTCAGGCACAACACGACAATATTCCTTTATCAAAGCTTTGCAATAAAGAAGCACTATCTAGAGTAGAGTTTAGTCAGGCTCTTATAAACAGGAAGAGCACTATCAATAACGATGTTGTTAAATTAAAAATTGGCATTCATCGCATTGATGATGATATTAGTTTTTTAAATCAAATATCACGAAAACACCCCTCCCTTAAAATTAGGCTTGATGCGAACCAGCAATTTTCTGTTAAAGAATTTGAGAGTTTATATAATAATATTTCTCATTTAAAAATCGACTTTTTTGAAGAACCAATAAAAAATCCGAATATAAAAACAATAGAATATATTAAAAACAAATATCCCAGCTTGAGATATGCTGTTGACGAAAGTCTTTATCAAAAAACCAACTATGATGATTGGATTCAAAGGGGATTAATTGATGCGGTGGTTGTAAGACCAAGTATTCTAGGGGGTTTTGGTAAGTTTTTAAAAATGATTAAACTTTATAATGAAAAAGTACAGCTTTTAATTTCTTCTTCACTTGAAAACAGTGTTGGAAACATGGCGGTCATTCACTTGGCATCCACAATAGAAAAACAAGAAAAACACGGTATTAATATATATAATTTTTTTAATGAATTTATTAAACCACCGCTATACACAAAAAATCACATTGATTTACAAAGCTTAACAGGGCTGGGCTTCAAAAATGATTAAAGATATATTAAGTCAGCGTATTATCCATGATTCAGACAAGCTCTTTATAACACACGAGGATCAAAAAATTTCATATCTAAGGTTTCATCATATGGTTAATGGCCTATATCACACTTTAAATACAAAGGCAAATCAATATGTTGGCTTGCAAATTAAGAATAAGCTAAAACTGTTAATAGCAATTATTGCTTTAAATCGAAAAAAATCAATTCCCGTGGTTTATCCTGACTACCCCAATATTGATGAACACATCAAGGCAATTAAAATTCCTGTCTTAATTAAAGACTTTGCAATAACAGAAGATTGCAATGATATAAACACAGAATATAGTTATTATGAAGATGATACGCAGATGGTTATGTTTACATCTGGTAGTTCTGGGTTGCCAAAACCATGTGAATTAACATATCAAAACTTTTATGAAAGCTCAAAAATGTGGAATCAAATTATTGAGTTTAAAAATAACGATGTGTATTTAAATCATATGCCACTAGTTCATGTCAGCGGAATGTGCATTATATTTAGAGCCCTTTATTATAATTTTGAAGTAATTTTAGATAATTTTAGTGTTGACAATTATACGAAATATCATCATAAAGCAAACATAGTGTCCATGGTTCCCGCAATGTTAAATAAAATTTTGGATCAATCAAGAAATATCAGTTTTATGAGCAAGAAAGCAATTATTGTTGGGGGCAATAATATTGATAGAGGTTTATTAAAAACAGTAAAGGCTAAAAAAATACCAGCATATATTTCTTACGGCTTAACAGAATCATGCTCTGGTATCGCGGGGGCGTGGATTGATGAATACTGTGAAAACAGATTGTACAATGCGCATCCACAAGTAAAATTCAATTTACTAGATGGAATGTTAAATATCTCGTCTCCTACAATAATAAAAAAATATTTAAATTCAATTAAATTATTTCGTAATCAATTTACCACCTCTGATCAGGTGAAAATTTTTAATAAAAATAAATTTCTATTTATCTGTAGGTCTGACAATGTTATTATATCTGGAGGAGAGAATATAGCAGTAAAATATGTAGAAAAAATTTTCATGCAATTTAAGAAAATTAGTTTTTGTTCGGTGGAAATTGTAGATGACAAACACTGGGGCCAGGTAATGCATGCCACCATAGAGTCAAACAACGTTTTGGATTTGGCCAAGTTTAAGGAAGAGCTTAAAGACTACTTACCAAATCATATGATTCCTAAAAAAATTAGTTTAAAATGATTTTATTGTTAGATAACTACGATTCGTTTACTTTTAATTTAAAACAGTATGTTGGGAAATTTAACAGAGATATTCGGGTCGTTAAAAATGATGAGCTCACACTAGAGGAAATAAAAAAACTTAGTTTGTCTCATGTTATTGTTTCGCCTGGGCCTGGAAATCAATTTAATACTGGAGTAACCATTGAGTTAATAAATGAATTTCAGGGGAAAACACCGATACTGGGTATTTGTTTGGGGCATCAAACAATAGGACATTGTTTCGGTGCAAAAATAGTAAAAAGCAAAACAATTATGCATGGAAAAACTTCTTCTATAATCCATAATAAAAAATCAATTATTTTTAAAAAAATACCAGAAAAATTTAGAGCAACAAGATATCATTCTTTGGTAATTGATAGTAACTATAAAAACACAGATATGACCATTACTTCGTGGAGCGATGATGGAGAAATTATGAGCATAGAACACAAAAAGTTGCCAATATATGGCATACAGTATCATCCTGAAGCAATTTTAACCGAATACGGAGAACAATTAATAGAAAACTTCTTAAAGATAGTTGTATAGTACAATGATTTTAAAGGGAACAATTACAATAGATGGAGATAAGTCGATTTCACATAGAATATTGATTTTTGCTGCGCTGGCTAATTCAAAATCAACAATATATAATTTGTCTTTATGCGATGATGTTAAAAGGACTATAGGCATTTTAAGAAATTGTAATATTAAAATTAAAATAGGCAGGTCCAGCACAAATATTTACCCTTCGATTATAAAACAGCGGGTTAAAAAGTTTTATTGCGGTAATTCGGGTACAACCGCAAGGTTTATGCTTGGTTTTTTACCGAGCGTGGGTGTTGGGGGAACTGTTTATGGAGACAAGTCTTTATCAAAAAGACCAATGCAAAGGTTAATTGACCCATTGTTAAGCATGAACATTAATTTTAAAAACATAAAAAACAATCTTCCAATTCAATTTGAAAAATCTAATGTTCAATCTATAAAATTTGTTTTAAATCATCCAAGTGCACAAATTAAGTCTGCATTA
>Ga0208277_1001016_pt1 | contig 16519 bp, 12 predicted proteins | sample ETNtaG_5_FD_185782 | JGI IMG/M metagenome (GOLD analysis project Ga0208277, IMG submission 185782) | Marine microbial and viral communities from oxygen minimum zone, Eastern Pacific Ocean - ETNP201406SV205 (SPAdes) (version 2) | ecosystem: Environmental > Aquatic > Marine > Oceanic ...
CTTAAAACAAACCTTGTCACAAATGCTATTAATATTGGTATTGAATTCTAAGTAGAAAATTGCAGCTAGATTAATGATTTAAGAGTATGCAAATTTTAATTTGAAATAAAGTTTCTCTACTTCTCTACTTTCTATGCAATTTTTCATTTTCTGACTTTATCTTAATTTTGTGATAAAAATGAGTTGTATACATCTCATAGGGAGTTCATAATGGAATTTAAGTGATTCTCAAATGAGTGAAGGCTCAGACTATGCAAGAAAAATATCATTTAAGTAACAAGGTTGATACAATAAATGCCGATGATGAAATTAGTGAGTCTTTTCTAATAGATACTAGTCCTTGGAGATCTCGTTTTGACTTTGTGTATCGAGAAATAAGAAGACGTATAGTGCTTCTAGATTATCTTCCTGAAAGTAAACTTGATATTAAAAACATTTCTAAAGAATTCAAAATTAGCAGAACACCTATTAGATCCGTAATGCAACGTCTCGAGAGAGAAGGTTTAGTTATGACCAAGCATGGGGTTGGAACTATTGTTACAGGAATAATTCCGTCACAAAGCCGAGATGCTATTCAATTAAGACTACACCTGGCTACCCTGATTGGAGAGGCTGACCCAAAGCCAATAGATTCAATCTCACTGGAAGGCTTAGAGCTTTTAAATAAACGCACACTAAACAATAATAATATGTCACAGTCGGAACTTTACAAATGCTACGAGCAGCTCCATGAATTTAAGTGTAAATTAATATCAAGTGATTTACTTAGAGAGACCTATGATCAAATGTATTACCGAACTGTGCGTGTTTGGTTCTTTTACATGAAGCAACTAACATTAGCCGAGTTAAGTGAGTCCATAAAAACCGATGTTTCACAAACGCTTAACGCCGCCAAAAGAGATGATATTCGCGCAATTGGGTTTATAACTCGGAACGCTATATCTGCCATGCTTCACAGGTTAAACTTATTAATGATGGCTGAAGAATAGATCTATGAAGAATTCCCTGCATAAAGAAATCATGATCATTGGCGGCGGTATTGCTGGGGCAAGCGTTGCCTATCATCTTTCAAAATTAGGAAAAACCGATATAGCAATTTTAGAAAGACACCAGCTGACATCGGGCACAACTTGGCATGCGGCAGGACTGATTATGCAATTAAGATCAACTCATGCGATGACTGAATTAGCAAAATATAATGTTGAGCTCTATTCCCAATTAGAAAGTGAAACAGGCCAAGCTACCGGATTTAAGCAAAATGGTACATTGGGGGTCTGCCGAACCGCTGACAGGTTTTTTGAAACCAAAAGGTTAGCTTCGCTAGCAAAGAGCTTTAAAATCGACGCACATATAATATCTCCTAAGGAAGCAAAAGACATTTACCCAGGCCTCGCAACCAACATTTTAGAGGGCGCCATATATATTCCAAAAGACGGTCAAACTAACCCCGTAGATACAACAATGTCCCTTATAGCGGGAGCTAAAAAAAATGGGGTAGAGGTGTTTGAAAATAGCTGTGTTGAAAAGTTAGAACGATTAGCGACAGGCGAATATCTTGTTGAAACTAAAGATGCTCGATTTCATTGTGCTACTCTTGTATTGGCTTGTGGCCTATGGACTCGGGAGCTGGCTTCACAACTTGGAGTAAATGTTCCACTTTACGGTGCAGAACATTTCTACATTGTAACGGAAGCAATGGACAAAATAACTCCAAATTTGCCAGTTCTAAGGGATACCGATGGACATGTTTACATAAAAGAGGACGCACAAAAATGGTTAGTAGGTGCCTTTGAGCCTTGGGGAAAAGCTATTGATATGGAGGAATTACCCAAGGACACACCCTTTATAGAATTACCTGAAGATTGGGATCATTTTGAACTACCTTTCTCAAAAGCTTCTGAGTTATTACCAGACTTACAAAATGCTGGCATAGCAAAATTTTTTAATGGACCGGAAAGTTTTACTCCAGATCTCTTGTTCATGCTTGGCGCAGTTCCATCTTTGCCTGGCTGTTACATCTCTGCTGGCTATAATTCGGAAGGAATAGAATTCGGTGCAGGAGCCGGTCGAGCTTTGGCTGAGTGGATTATTGAGGGGGAGCCTACTTTAGACCTCAGTCATGTCGATATAGCTAGATTTCACCACTTTCAAACCAACAAAAAATATTTAAAAGATCGAACTCCAGAAATCCTTGGTTTACATTACAAGCCAGACTGGCCCCACTATCAAATGAAAACCTCCAGAAATATCCGCAAAAGCAGCTTACATGACAGATGGGCATCAATTGGAGCTAGCTTCGGTGAAGGAGCGGGATGGGAGCGACCAATGTGGTTCACCGAACCTGGTGGATCTGTTGATAATGTATATTCACACACAAAGCCAAATTGGTTTAAATACACAGAAATGGAATGTTTTGCCGCACGGAAAACGGCGATTCTTCTCGATCAAAGTTCTTTCGGAAAACATTTAATTCAGGGGAAAGGCTCTCTCATTGCACTTCAAAAAATGTGTTCTGGAAACATTGATGTTGAAAAAGGCAAAGTTGTTTACACCCATATGCTTAACTCTAAGGGCGGAATTGAATGTGATATTACAATCAATAGAATGGATGAGCATGTATTTTTAATTATCTCATCAGCAACAACACATGCTAGAGATAAAAGCTGGATAGAACGGCACATTGGGGAAGACAATGTTACTCTGACGGATGTAACATCCGGATATGCGGTCCTCTCTCTCCAAGGTCCCAACTCTCGAAGTATTCTTAGAGAAATTTCTAATGCAAACTTAGATAACGAAGCTTTTCCATTTTCAACATCACAAGAGATTGAATTGGGATATGCAAAAGTTATTGCAAACAGGTTAACTTATGTTGGAGAATTGGGTTGGGAGTTACACATCCCAACAGAGTTTGCTCAACATGTTTTTGACAAAATTTGGAAAGCGGGCGATCCATTTGGCCTCAAAGCTGCAGGATATCACGCACTCGAACATTTGCGAAGTGAGCGGGCCTATAGGGAATATGAATTAGATCTTACTCCAGAAGATACTCCTTACGAAGCTGGGCTTGGTTTCACTGTAAGCCTAGATAAAAAAACCCCATTTAAAGGACAAGATGCTCTCATAAAGCAAAAAGAACAGAAAGTACTAAAAAAACGTTTGGTAATGTTTAAATTAAAAGATCCCCAAGCAGTACTTTTTCATGAAGAGCCTATTAAATTAAACGACAAGATTGTTGGTTACATTAGTTCTGGCGCATACGCCTTTAATTTGAATTGCTCGGTTGGCATGGGATATGTACACCATCCTGAAGGTGTAACAAAAGACCTGTTAGAATCGGGAAATTGGGAGATTGAAATAGCAGGAAAAAATTATCTTGCGGATGCTTCCTTGAAGGCATTTTTTGATCCTTCTGGAGAAAGAGTTATGGGTTAAGATGCCAGAAATAACATGTGCAGAAATTGAAAAGGCGCAGGAAAGAATAGGTGAATATATTAAAAAAACACCTATCTTAACTCCCTCCACTCTTTCAAAAAAATTAGGTATCGATCTTCTTTTGAAGCCAGAGTTTCTTCAAGAAACTGGTTCATTTAAGATTAGAGGGGCAATGAATGCAATGCTTTCTATGTCTGGAAAGGAAAGAGATCAGGGAGTAACCACAGCCTCAAGTGGAAATCATGGTCCAGCCCTCGCATGTGCCGCAAGAAAACTTGGAGCTGAGGCCACCATTTGCTTATCAAAATTAGTTCCTGAAAATAAAATTGAAAATGTAGTTAAAAATGGGGGAAAAGTTCAAATAATTGGCAAAGATTATGATGAGTCCTTAGAGCACTGCCTTGATCTAGTAAAAAACAAGAACATCAAACTAGTTCACCCCTTTGACGACCCTTACGTCGTTTGCGGAGCGGGCACGGTGGGATTGGAAATATTAGATGAAAACATTGATGATATAGATTGCATACTAGTGCCCGTGTCAGGAGGAGGCTTATTGGCGGGAATAGCTACAGCGGTAAAGTCTTACAAACCAAAAATTCGTGTAATAGGTGTTAGTATGGAGCGAGGAGCGTCTATGTTTGAATCCATCAAGGCAAAAAAGCCTGTCAATGTCAAAGAGGAGGAAACTATCGCAGATGCTCTTGGGGGAAATATAGGCCTTAACAATCAATGGACCTTTGAAACAATTCAGAAATTAGCAGACGACATAATCACAGTAAATGAAAACCTCATCAAGTCGGCTTTAAGGTTGATACACAGCTCTGAAGGACTCGAGGTGGAAGGAGCTGGTGCGGTAGGCGTAGCAGCTATCATGGCTAGTAAACTACCAGTCAAAGGTAAGGCTCTATGTGTATTAAGTGGAAAAAATATCGCAAGAGAAAGTTTTTTAAAGATATTAAATAATTAGGAAAAGTTAAATGGAACAGTTACTTAATATAAATACTTCATTCAAATCTACTCCGGTCACGTCAAAGTTTACTCCCGATGAAGGTCCTGGAAAACATAGAATTGGGCTTGTAGTTTTATCGAATGATTACGCGACAGAACAAGATTTTATTAGCGCTAGACCAAATGATGATGTGGCTATTTTTGTCTCAAGAGTTCCGAACACAAGCGACTGCACTCTCGATTCACTGCCAAAAATGGCTCCTTTCATAACAAAAGCCACTGAACTCATTGTTCCTGAAGGTCGTCTGGACACGATCGCTTATGCTTGCACATCTGGCACTGTGGTAATGGGGTATGAAACGATTTGTGAAAAAATCCATGCAGTTAGACCTAATATTCCAGTCGTAACGCCTATCACTGCATCACTTAAGGCACTTCACTATCTCAATGCTAAAAGAATAGCTGTTTTAACCCCATATGAAGACAATGTTAACTCTGCTATTGCTTCACACCTTCAAAGTTCAGGAATGAAAATATCTGCTTTTAGTTCATTTCTTATCGAAGATAATGAAATTATGGCTGCGGTTCCTCCAGAAGCCATTTTTGAAGCCGCCATAGAAGCAAATAGAACTGATACTGATGCGCTATTTATTTCCTGCACAGCGATACGCGCTCTGAAAGTTGCCGAGAGAATAGAGAAGGAAATTGGAAAGCCTGTTATAACTGCAAATCAAGCTATGATATGGGAGACCCTTAGAATTTCGGGCTATAGCAAACCTATAATGGGTTTCGGCCAAATTTTACAACAATAACTTAAGGAGAAAAAAATGCGTGATGAAGACATATTATCAAAACCTGCTCGTATCTTAACCCAAGAAGAGAGAGAGTCCTTTTTTAAGGACGGTTATGTTGTAAAAAAGAAAATAATAAGTGACGATTGGCTTGGAAAGCTTAATGAAGCCCTTGCTAAATTGATAGAAAAATCAAAATCTCTAACGAAATCTGATGGCACATTTGTTTTGGAAGACGGCCACACCTCCGACAATCCTCGCCTGCGCCGGATTGCATTTATGGATGAAATGGATCCAATATTTCACGAATTTCAGAGAGACTCCAATCTTCCCGATATGGCAGCAGATATTTTAGGACCAGATGTACGCTTCCGAGAGAATATGATTAATATAAAATGGTCTGGAGGGGGTCAGGAGGTCAAATGGCATCAAGATTTTCCATTCTATCCTCTTACAAATCGCGCTGTGGGACAGTTTTTAATATGTCTGGATGATGTTGGTCCGGAACAAGGTCCGTTACAGGTAGTCCCTGGAAGTCACAGAGGGCCTATTTATGACCATTATGACAGCAGTAATAATTGGTTGGGCTTTATAGAAGATGAAAAACTAAAAGAAGCAAAATTGGATACAGCTGTAGACCTCATAGGTCCAGCCGGAACGGTTTCTGTTCATCACTGCTGTGCACTTCATGCCTCTCGCCCAAACTTAAGCACTAAAGGGCGACCCGTTCTTATAATTACTTATGCGGCATGTGATGCCTACCCCTATACCGCCGTTACCTATCCAACAAAAAATTACGGAGAAGTTGTCAGAGGTAAAGATAATAGATTTTGCCATCATGAGGAGATGGATATAAGACTACCTCCAGACTGGTCGGGTGGATATACTTCAATCTTTGAGCATCAAGAAGAAAAATAACATTTTAAAATATCTAATTATACTCCTTTAAGAAGAGCAAAATTATGCGGTGTCAAAATTATTAACAATGGCGAAATAGAAAAAGCGTTTATCAATATAAACCCTTTTATTAACAAGACCCCGCTTATAAGGTCTGAATGTCTATCCAAAGACTACAAGGCATCTATTTTTCTAAAACTTGAACACCACCAAAAGACTGGGAGTTTTAAAATAAGGGGAGCTACTAATGCTATTTTAAATCTGACTTCCGAGCAAAGAAACCGAGGTGTTGTCGGCGTCTCAACTGGGAATCACGGAAGAGGCTTGGCATCGGCTGCTAGCGCTGCAGGAATTAAGTGTATTATTTGCATGTCAAAACTTGTCCCAAAAAACAAAATTGAAGGAATTCAAGCACATGGGGCAGAAGTTAGGATTATTGGGAATAGCCAGGATGATGCCCAGATAGAGGTTGATCGCCTAGTAAAAGAAGAAGGCATGACAATGATACCACCCTTTGACCATAACGATATAATCGCAGGGCAAGGCACTTTAGGACTGGAAATATTGAAAGACCTTCCCGATCTAGACTTAGCCATAATACCCGTTTCAGGTGGAGGGCTTATTTCAGGAGTTTCGTTGGCTCTAAAGAACGCAAAACCGAATTGTAAAATAATTGGCGTTTCGATGGAAAGAGGGGCAGCGATGTATCAATCTCAAAAAGCTGGAAAGCCAATTTTCGTAAAAGAAGAAACCACTCTAGCGGATTCATTAGGTGGAGGAATAGGGATAGATAATAAATATACATTTCAAATGACACGAGATCTAGTTGATGATTTTGTTCTTGTGTCAGAAGCAGAAATTTCCCGAGCTATTCACCATGCTTACTGGCAAGAATCTCAAATTATTGAAGGTTCTGGGGCAGTATCTGTTGCAGCCTTATTATCAAAGAAAATAAAACCCAAAGGAGTAACGGTAGCACTAATATGCGGTGGCAATATAGATATGAAACTTCATCACCAAATTGTATCTAACAGTGGATAAACACACAAATAGGAGAGCCAATGCCTAAAATAAAAATTCTTACTGAATCTGACTTAAGAGAACTAGTAAAACTTGACCTAAACGCCATTGACTGTATTGAAAAGGCTTTTTCAGCTTTGGCTGGTGGCGAGGTTGTTATGCCACCAATATTATCCATGGGAATACATCATTTTAATGGTGAAGTTGATGTAAAAACTGCATATGTCCCTGGAATAAATAGCTTCGCTATTAAAATGAGCCCTGGTTTCTTTGATAATCCAAAAATTGGCCTCCCTAGTACTTCTGGCTTAATGGTGCTTTTTTCTGCAAAAACCGGAATGCTAGAAGCCCTTTTACTCGATAACGGTTATTTAACCGATATTAGGACAGCTGCTGCCGGAGCAGTGGCTGCAAGACATCTGGCAAGAGGAGATGCTAAAAGTGCTTGCATTATTGGCTCTGGAAATCAGGCAGAACTGCAACTTAAGGCTTTAAATTTGGTTCGTCCTCTCAACAGAGCAACAATATGGGGGAGGAGCAAAGACAAAGCCTCTCTTTTAGCTCAAAAGCTTTCCAATGAGTTAAATTTTGAAGTTATAGCAGAAGAAGACGCTGAGACTGCTATTTCAAATTCCGATGTAATTATAACTACAACCCCATCTAAGAAAGCACTAGTTATGTCTGAATGGCTTAGACCAGGGCAACACATAACTGCAATGGGATCTGATCAGGATGACAAATGTGAACTGGAGGCAAGCTGTTTAACTCGTTGCGACTCCTATATACCTGACTATCAGGCTCAAACTGAAATACTTGGAGAATTGCGCCCGGCAATTGCTGAAGGACTAATTTCTGCAGACACAAGGTTTCCAGAATTAGGATCTATTATCACAAAGGAAAAGGTTGGACGAAAATCAGAAAATGATGTCACGATAGCAGACCTAACAGGGACGGGAATACAAGACACGGCAATTGCTACATTTGCGCGCGAAAAGGCTGAATTATCAGATAGTGGTTCAGATTTTGAAAGTTAACTAGATTGATTAATACATTAGGTTAGTCTAATAAGATATTATATTGAAAGGGTTTTTATGCTGGAAAATGATTTATTAAATAAATGGGACCGTGAAAATTTTATGCACCCGTCTACCCACCTTGCACAACATGAACGGGGTGAAACAGTGAGCCGAATTATGTCCACAGGTTCCGGCTCTTACATTCAGGATAGAGATGGTAACAAATTTCTTGATGGCTTTGCTGGCTTGTATTGTGTCAACGTCGGATATGGTAGAACAGAAATCGCCGATGCAATTGCAAAGCAAGCTCATGACTTAGCATATTACCATTCTTACGTAGGTCATGGAAGTGAAGTCGCCATTAAACTCTCTAAAATGGTAATTGATCGAGCCCCAGAAAATATGTCTAAAGTTTATTTTGGGCTTAGCGGCTCTGACGCAAATGAAACGAATATTAAGTTAATTTGGTACTACAACAATATTTTGGGAAGAAATAAGAAAAAGAAAATAATATCTAGGCAGAGAGGGTACCACGGCTCGGGCTTAATGACTGGCTCTCTTACTGGGTTAGAATTATTTCATAAAAAATTCGACTTGCCGCTCGATAGAATATTGCACACTGAATCTCCTTATTTTTACCGACGTGAAGACCTTGATATGGGTGAAGAGGATTTTGCGAATTACTGTGCACAGTGCTTAGAGCGTCTAATAGAAGAACAAGGCGCCGATACAATCGCTGCATTTATAGCTGAACCCATTTTAGGAACTGGAGGGATCGTACCTCCTCCAAAAAACTACTGGAATGTTATTATGCCTATTCTTGAAAGAAACGATATTTTGTTAATTGCAGATGAGGTTGTTACTGGTTTTGGGCGACTAGGAACCATGTTTGGTTCTGATCATTTTAACATGAAACCTGACCTAATTACGATAGCCAAAGGACTGACATCTGCTTATGCCCCCCTCTCTGGGTCAATAGTTTCAGACAAAGTTTGGAGTGTTTTGAGTAAGGGTACAGATGAAAATGGGCCTTTCGGGCATGGCTGGACATATTCTGCGCACCCAATAGGCGCTGCCGCTGGAATTGCCAACCTTGAGCTCATAGATAAATTGGAATTAGTTGAAAATGCCAAGGAAACTGGATCTTATTTTAACCAAAAACTATCCGAAGCTCTAAAAGACCATCCGAATATTGGCGAAATTAGAGGTGAAGGTATGATTTCGGCAGTGGAGTTTGTTTCAAAAAAAGGTAGCAGGGAGTTTTTCAAACCTGATCAAAAAATTGGACCAAAAATTTCAGAAGCACTTGCAAAAAATGGGGTTATTGGGCGAGCGATGCCTCAAGGGGATATTTTAGGTTTTGCCCCTCCCCTATCGCTTTCAAAATCAGAAGCCGACATAATTGTTGACGCCTCAAGGAAAGCCGCAAAGAAAGTTTTTGGCTAACCTTAGTAATTTCAGAACTTCTCTAAATTGAAAATATTTTTATTTAATTGCAAAATTAATTCCTGAAAAGATAAATAACTGAAAAAAATAGCCTCTAGGGGGTGGATTTTAGGTCAATATTGTGCTTTCTTTAATGCATTAAGTGTTGTGAGCATCTCTTATCTACGTTTGAAAGAGAAATAACACCTTACAGCATTGATGAATTTTGCATGGCTTCGTTGTGCAAATTAATTTGAACTGAATAACAATAAGGGAGGTCTTTGGACCATGAAAGATAAAATGTTATTAGACAAACTAGCTGCAGAAGCGAAGTTAGGTAGAATTTCAAGAAGAGATTTTATGCATTACTCACTTGCAGCTGGCGTAACAGCTTCGGCTGCTACCGGCTTGTGGACTACAACAGCTGCCGCTTCACCAAAGCATGGTGGAACATTTAGGCTGGGCGCACATGACGGAAACTCATCGGATAGCTTTGATCCAGGCACATATCTAAGTTTCTCAACAATCTTTTTAGCACATGCTATGAGATCTTATATGACCCAGATTAATGCTGACGGTACCTTAGGTGGAGACATAGCTACTGAGTGGTCAGCTACTCCTGATGCTTCAGAGTGGACTTTCAAGCTGAATGGCAATGCGACTTTTCATGATGGCTCTAAAGTTACAGCCAACGACGTTATCGCTTCCATGAACCATCACCGTGGTGAAGCAAGCACATCCGCAGCGAAGGCTCTCTTGTCAGGCGTTGTTGAGCTTGTAAATGGCGGCGACTCAGTAACAATGAAACTGAATGCCGGAACTGCCGATCTACCATGGCTATTAACGGACTATCATATTCCGATCTGTCCAGCAAACGCCGACGGTACTTTAAATTGGCAAACAGGTATGGGTTCTGGTCCATATAAAATAGAAGATGCTGACTTTGGCGTGCGATATCGATTGACTAAGCATGACGGTTGGCATGGAGAAGGCGCTTACTTTGACGAGTTAGATTATCAGGTCATTAATGATCCAAATGCGCGTCAAACAGCTCTTATTACTGGTGACGTAGATGCTGTATCCCAGCTCGATTTGAAGACGATTGATCTATTGAAGAGAGATCCGAACATTGAACTTGACGATGTACCATCTGCTGCAGCGATTACAATGCCAATGCTTACGGACATTGCTCCTTTTGACAATAATGACGTCAGAATGGCACTAAAGTACTCTATTGATCGCCAGGAAATGATTGATAAGATTGCATATGGTTATGCAACTATTGGAAATGACTTCCATCATTCACCAGCAATGCCTTACTGGCCAGACAGCATTACTCAAACACCGTATGATCCAGACAAAGCAAAATTTCATTTGAAGAAAGCTGGAGCAGAAGGTCTTACTATTGATCTCGTAACAGCTGACTCAGTGTACTCTGGAGCTGTGGACATGTGCTCACTCTATGCAGAGTCTGCAAAAGCTGCTGGCATTAACATTAATGTGGGCCGAGTTCCAAGTGATGGATACTACTCAGATACATGGCTTGTAGCACCTTGGTGCGCAGTTCAGTGGGGCGCAAGACCTACCCCTGACGTGATGTATTCACTTGCATATAAGGATGATGCGTCATGGAATGAGTCTAGATGGAAGCATCCAGAGTTCAACGTTCTACTTCGCGCAGCAAAGGCTGAGCTAGACGACGTTAAGAGAGCCGGAATGTATGCAGAAATGGCTGAAATTGCTAGAACAGAAGGTGGCACAGTCATTCCATTCTTCCCGAACTTTGTTTACGCTCGCCGTAAAGGCCTTGAGCACGGTCCAGACCTTGCTCCAAGTTGGCAAATGGACGGCGCAAGAGCATCTCAGCGTTGGTGGTTTTCATAATATAAATAATATAAAAGCCGTCAGGTTCTTTCCCTGGCGGCTTTTACTAAGTACTTGAAACTATTCCCTATGTTGCTCTGCTAAATTTAATTACAGACATTTAATGTAATCAGGAAATATTTATGGACGGTCTTGCGTTTCTTATAATTAAAAGGCTATTTTATGGTCTACTTACCTTACTTGCCCTCTCGGTAATCATATTCTTTATGGTAGAATTGCTTCCAGGTGACACGGCTACTTCACTATTAGCAATGGGTAAAACTGAGGAAACTTTGGCAGCCATGCGCGAGCAAATGGGTCTCGATAGACCTGCTGTAGTAAGGTACTTTGAATGGCTTGGAGGAGTTGTTCAGGGTGATTTTGGAAACTCCATGGTAAGAGGAGTACATACCTCTAAAGGCGTTAGTGACATGGCAAATGTGAGTGTCATTTCGATTATTAGTGAAAGGTTTATGAACACCTTATTTTTAGCTACATATGCTGCAGTTATTGCTGTGCCAATAGCTATTATTCTCGGAGTTTTAATTGCACTTCTCAGAAATAGCGTTTACGACCGCATAGCCAACGTTCTAACATTGACTTCCATCTCCAGCCCTGAATTTTTCTTAGCTTACATTTTAATTCTTTATCTAGCTCTCAAAACTGGTCTTTTCCCTGCTATATCAACAATAAAAGATGATATGACATTTTTTGAATCTTTAGAGCGAACATTTCTACCTGCCCTGACACTAGTTCTCGTCTGCATTGCACACATGATGAGAATGACACGGGCCGCGATAATAAATCTTCTAGCTTCTCCCTATATAGAAATGGCGCAAATGAAAGGCATACCGCCCTGGAAAGTAATTGTCAGACACGCCCTGCCAAATGCTTGGGCTCCAATCATTAATGTTGTGGCCTTGAATCTAGCCTACCTAATTACGGGAGTGGTTCTCGTGGAAATTGTCTTTGTTTACCCTGGAATTGGTCAAATTTTGGTTGATGCGGTGACACTAAGGGACTTTCCAGTTGTTCAGGCATGCTGTCTAATTTTTGCAACTACTTTTATACTTTTGAATTTAATAGCCGACGTTGTAGCGATTGTTACAAATCCTAGACTGCGGCATCCAAAATGAGGTAGCCACTTTGTCAATTCATGAAATAGTTTTAGCACTTTCGCTAGTAGGCTTTTTTGGGTACGCATTAGTCTCGAAAAAAAGAGATTTTGTGTGGATATCATCTATTGGAATTCTATTGACTCTATGGCTCAAGTTTTTGGGTTGGACAGGTACCCTTCAATTTTTTGGCATTTTGATAGAGGTTATAATTGTGTCCGCCATTCTTTCATATCTTTATAGATCCTTTTTGATCTTGGTTTTGCCGGAAAAGCTATCCAAAGAGGTAAGCACTGCACCTTTGACAGCTGCTTTTGGCTTATTAATGATAACTATTTATGCTTTTGTAGGCATCTTTGGGCCAGCTCTGGCACCATATGGGGAAGCTGAAGTAATAGCTGATGCATTTGCTTTTCGAAATGAAGAAATGCTTCTAGGTGCAGATCAAATAGGAAGAGATTTTTTTAGCAGGCTTATTTACGGTACCAGAAATACTGTAGGCCTTGCTCTCGCTGCCACCCTCGCAGCCTTTCTGGTCGGGACAATAGGAGGCCTATTAGCGGCTACACAAGGCGGTAGGCTGGACCAGATCATGGGTAGAATTGCAGACGTAATTATGTCCATTCCATCACTAATTTTTGCTTTGCTGTTACTTTCAATTCTAGGTCCCAAATGGTGGGTGCTTATAATTGCTGTAGGGATAATTTATGCACCAAGAGTATTCAGATTGACCCGTGCCGTGGCAGGCAATATTGTAGTAATGGACTACATTGAAGCTGCAAAATTGCGTGGAGAGAAAAACAGCTATCTTATACGGAAAGAAATTTTACCAAATGTTACAGCACCGCTAGTAGCTGAATTCGGCTTAGAATTCTGTTTTGTATTTTTATTGATAGCAGGACTTTCCTTTCTAGGACTAGGACTCCAGCCACCGACCGCAGACTGGGGCTCAATGGTTAGAGAAAACGCTACCCTCATAACATACCAAGATTCAACTCCACTTATTCCTGCAGCTGCGATTGCACTGCTTACCATTTCCGTCAATTTTGTGGTGGACTGGGTCTTATTTAGATCTTCAGGATTGAAGGAGTAATAACTTGAGTTCAGAAAATGAAATAATTTTAGATATAAAAGGCCTTAAAATTGATGGCTTTACAGGAGAACAGTGGCTTCCAATCGTAAAAGGGGTAGATCTTCAATTAAATAAGGGTGAAGTTCTCGGCTTAATTGGAGAATCTGGCGCTGGAAAATCAACTATTGGTGCGGCCGCAATGGGTTTTTCAAGAGACGGAACAAGAGTAAGTGGAGGCACAATTAATTTCATGGGCACAGAGCTTACAACAGCCAGTGAGGGTCAGAAAAGGAAGCTTTGGGGAGCTAAGATAGCCTATGTCGCTCAGTCCGCAGCAGCTTCTTTTAATCCTGCTCATAAAATCATTGACCAACATACAGAGGCCCCTATTCACCATAATTTGTTTTCAAAAAGCGACTCGGAAAGTGACGCCGTAGATTTGTATAACCGGCTAAAATTACCAGATCCTGACCAGATTGGTTTTAGGTATCCACACCAGGTCTCTGGAGGGCAATTGCAACGCGCAATGACGGCAATGGCAATGTCCTGCAGGCCAGACTTAATTATATTCGATGAACCAACTACAGCTTTGGACGTAACAACTCAAATTGAAGTTTTGGCTTCAATTCGGGATATTGTTGATCAATTTGGTACGGCAGCAATTTATATTACTCACGACCTTGCTGTTGTGGCTCAAATGGCTGACAAAATAAAGGTTTTATTAAAAGGTGAGGAAGTAGAAGAAGCTCCAACAGAAAAGATGATGAAATCTCCAAAGGAAGAATATACAAAGTCTCTCTGGGCCGTAAGAAGTCATCAAAGAGATCAAAAGACCCGTCCTGAGAATAGTGACGCCTTTCTATCAATTAACTCAATTGACGCTTCTTACTCAAATGGACCGAAAGTTTTAGATGCAGTTTCTTTTGACATTTATAAAGGCACAACAGTGGCGGTAGTGGGAGAATCTGGCTCTGGCAAATCAACGGCGGCTCGCTGTATAACAGGATTATTACCACCTTCTACCGGGAAAATACTCTTAGATGGCAAAGAGTTGCCTCCAAATTTTCGTGACAGAAGCAAAGATCAACTCCGGCAAACCCAAATGATATATCAAATGGCTGATACGGCCCTTAACCCAAAGGTTAAAGTTAAGGAAATAATTGGACGCCCGGCGGAATTTTATGAAGGGTTTACAGGTAAAGATTTAGATAATCGCGTAGATGAGCTTTTAGAACTTATTGAAATGGATCCTGGCGAATATCGCGATCGCTTACCTCCTGAACTGTCAGGGGGTCAGAAGCAACGTATAGGTATTGCCAGAGCTCTCGCGGCCAATCCTTCTTTTATTATTTGTGATGAAATCACTTCAGCCCTTGATCAACTTGTAGCGGAAGGAATTTTAAAGCTTCTGGACCGTCTGCAAAATGAGCTTGATCTAACTTACATGTTTATTACTCATGATCTTGCTACAGTTAGAGCTATTGCAGACGAAGTGGTAGTCATGCAAAACGGAAAAGTTGTGGAACAAGGACCAAAAACTGAAATGTTTACGCCCCCTCATCACCCTTATACAGATTTACTTCTGTCATCCATAGTTGAAATGGATCCTAATTGGTTAACAACAGTTATTGAAAAGCGTGAAGGAATCAGTTCTTAATTTAAAAGACAAATTTTTCTAAGAAGAAAGATCGTAAGCTTTCTCTCCATGCTCCCTTAAATCCAAGCCTTCCCACTCAGTCTCTTCTGATACACGCATAGGAATAAAGAATTTCAAAACAAAAATAATAATCGAACTAACTAAAACGGTATATGCACCTACAATTATTATTCCACCAATTTGAGAAGTAAAACTCGATCCATTTTCAAATCCTAAAAATGCAAAGAACGGTATCATTAAGGTGCCAAATATTCCTCCTAAGCCATGAACGGCAAAAACGTCCAATGTGTCATCAATTACTAAAAAACGTTTTACAAAAATTGTTGCTTCTTGGCATATAATGCCTGCAATAAAGCCAATAATTAAAGCCTCAATTGGCCCTACAAATCCAGAAGCTGGAGTAATAGAAGCTAAGCCAGCTATGGTTCCTGTAACAATCCCAACAAGAGAAGCCTTACCGTACTTAATTCTTTCCCACATGACCCATGAAAGAGACGCCATTGCTGCAGAAATATGTGTAACAGTTATAGCCATGGCAGCACCACCGTCAGCGGCCAACTGTGAACCGCCATTAAAGCCAAACCATCCAACCCAAAGCATTGCAGATCCAATCATAACCATACCAGGGTTATGTGGTGGCTTTGACTGATCTTTTCGCGGTCCTAAGAAAAAGGCTAATGTTAAGGCTGCTAAACCCGCTGTTTCGTGAACTACTATGCCACCTGCAAAATCGTAAACTCCCGTTTTAAATAAAACACCCTCGCTAAGTAAGCCACCACCCCAAATCCAATGAACAACCGGAGCGTAAACCAAAATCATCCAAATCGATGAAAATGTAATAACAAATGAAAACGAAATTCTCTCTACATAAGCCCCTACTATTAAGGCTGGGGTTATTATTGCAAAGGTCATTTGAAAGGTAAAAAATAAAATCTCAGGAATTGATCCCGACAGGGTTTCCGAAGAGATGTCCAAAAGAAAGGATTTGCCTAACCCTCCCCAAAATGCTCCGCCATCACCAAAGGCAATTGAATATCCAACTGCAAACCAGATAATGCTCATTAAACAAGCAATAGTATAATTCTGCATAAATACGCTTAAAACATTTCTCGCTCTAACCAAGCCTCCATAAAACAAGGCCAAGCCTGGTAAAGTCATAAATAAAACGAGCGCCGAAGCCACTATTATCCAACTTGTATCTGCTGCATTCATTAGAAAATCTCCCCTTAATTTATTTGCAGACCTTATTAGGCATAAAAATTTTTTGTAATTAAATTGTG
>Ga0208277_1001017_pt1 | contig 16517 bp, 12 predicted proteins | sample ETNtaG_5_FD_185782 | JGI IMG/M metagenome (GOLD analysis project Ga0208277, IMG submission 185782) | Marine microbial and viral communities from oxygen minimum zone, Eastern Pacific Ocean - ETNP201406SV205 (SPAdes) (version 2) | ecosystem: Environmental > Aquatic > Marine > Oceanic ...
GGATGTTTCTGGGGGTGCCTTTACTGATGCTTCAAGCAATAATAATAGTGCAGCGAATCAATTCAATTGGACCTATGATTCCACGGCTCCAACCATAACGGGAAATAGTTTAGCCTCGGATAATAGCACTATTGCAGTAACCTTTAGCGAAGCAGTATATAATTCTGCAGCAGGATCAGGTGCATTAGCAGTCAATGATTTTGCTTTGTCTATTAGCGGAGGCACGGCTACGCTAAGTAGTTCTACGCCTAGTAGCATTTCTGTAAGCAGTAACACCTACACTCTTGGCATATCCTTATCTGGTACCGCTAATGGAAGTGAGACGATAACGGTTAGTCCTGCAAGTAATGCTATCTATGACGCTTCAGGAAATGTTGCAAGCACTTCCCAAAGCAATAATAGTGCATCATTAAACAGTGCGAATTATGTGCTAAATCTAGATGGTAGTAATCAATACGCTACTTACGCGGATAATTCAAATTTTGAACCAAGTACCTGGTCTATACAGGCTTGGATAGATCCTTCGGCAGTTCCTACAAATAGTAATAATGATTATTTCATCCACAAAAATAAAACCTACAGAATTGGACTACAGTATACTGCTAGCGGTGTTGAAATCGAGGGCTCCCTTCGTTGGTCTGGTGCTTATTACCACGTTAATAGCGGAGATGATAATTTTTATGTTACTACCGGCGGAGGGTGGTATCATGTTGTCATGACTTTTGATGGGACCAATCTTAAATTGTATGCAAATGGAGATATAAAGGATACCAATTCAAACTCAAATTACAGCACAACAAACCAGACTGGAGTATTCACAATCGGTCGGAGAAATGACACGAGTTCTCTTTATTATAATGGAAAAATTGATGAGGTAACACTTTGGAATACGGCATTGAGCGCCAATGCAGTGACAGCATTATATAATAGTGGTTCAGGCCTGAGTGCCTCAACCAATTCAGGGAGTTATACATCTCCTGGAAACTTAGTATTCTATCTTAAAATGGAGCAAAACTTAAACGATAGCGCTAATAGCTATGACTTTACAGGCAATAATATAGATAATAGTGACTACGATGCCACTGGCTATGAATAGGGGAAAAATTGTATGAAAAATAAAAGATTAATTATGGTGTTTTGTTTTGCTGTGTTCATGATGCATTGCGAGCAGAATAATGAAGAAGGAAGTGATACAAATAATTGTGGACTAGAGACAACATTTATCAAAGATATTGATAACATTGATGAGTTGGGTAATGCTTCAGGAAGTGCTATAAAAATGGTGGAAGATTGTGGTTATGTAGGAGTAGGTCACCGTGCAGGATTACCTTGGATTACTAAGTTTAATGAGTTGGGTGAGCAAGTATGGGATAAGGTTTTTGATGAAATACCTATCCCTACAGGAAACTATGGTAACGGACTCATTTATGCTACGGGTGTTGATAAGACGAGTGATGGAGGATTTGTAATTGTATGCGCAACCACCTCTAATCACTCTAGTTATAATGCTTCGGGACGAATCATAAAAGTTGATTCCTTAGGTGCAACGGAGTGGATAAGACAGTTCCCAACGAATAGACCCTACCACGGTAGAGACGTGATACAGACCATGGAAGGAGATTATCTTGTAGTAGGCAGTTGGTTTACCACATCAGCAGTTACCAATGAAAAATCCGCTTTCATGGCTAGGTACGATGTAGATGGAAATCTAATTTGGATAGAGCGATTTGGAGGCGAGTGCGATGAGGACGAGTTTCAGGCAGTTATCCAAAAGCCAGATGGAGGTTTCATAGCAGTTGGCAAATTTGAGCATGAAAGCTCTGACTATAACTGCGATTTCTATGGCTATACCGACCTCTGGTTTGTGAGCACAGATAGTGAAGGTCAGGTGGTCGAAGAGAGCAAGACCGGAGAATCGTATTGGGAGTCTGCATACGATATTGTTGATATTGGTGACGGTACCTATGGACTAGCAGGTAGAAGAAGACATGAGCGCAGAAAACCATCCAACGCGTGGTATATAAGAATGGATGAATCTGGGAACGTTCTTTCAGAGTGGCACGAGCCTGACTATGTCAACAGCTCAGGAAGAAACGATGCTTTATACAATCTTGTTCTACTTCCGGATGGAGAGACGGTGGTCGCTTTAGGATATAAGGATGAAGGTAATGGAGATAGTCAATACCTGTGGGCATTCCATGCAAGAACAGGTGAGGAAATTTGGAATACTAGCTACAATGAGCCAGGGAGAGGATTTGCTGTTGGTATGTCTAATGCCCATGATGGTGGGATTATTTTTTTTGGTAAAAAAGAAACAGGAAGATTAAAGATATTCAAGACAGATGAAAATGGTGACTACTACCAGGTAGACGTTTTTTGATAATGGATTGGTCATTTCTAATTAGAGGGGGCTTGTTTTTCAATTGCATAAAACTACCAAAGTATATATTGATTTAACTGTAATAGTAATAATTTGTCCAATTAAAATATGAGATATTTATGAGATACAACATTATTCCATTTGTTTTAGTTTTATTTTTCTTTTCATGTGATGATAGTGAAAACCGAGAGGTAGAGGACTGCGCTGGTGTTTTAGGAGGCGAAGCTATTTGCGGCTGTACGGACAATCAGGCAGTGAATTATGATAGCGCAGCCACATACGATGATGGAAGCTGTGAGTATGATGACAGCGTAGATTGCGCAGGAGTAGTTGATGGCAATAATATCTGTGGTTGTATGGATGAATCAGCTGTTAATTATGATCCTTTGGCAACCTATGATGATGGAAGTTGCCAGTATTATACAGGACAGTTAAATGTTGTATGGTCTAGATCATTTACAGATATAGCAGGTGAGATGTGGTCGATAAGGCCGGTATCAGATGGTGGCTTTATCATGTCTCTAGGCAATGCAGGGGACTGTATTGGATATGGTTGTGAGTATTATGGTCAATTGATTAGGCTTGATTCTAATGGGGAGCTCCTTTGGCATAAAACGTATGAACAATCTACTGGAATATATAATGCTAGAGAGACCTCTGATGGTGGCTTTATTGCCGCAGGTTACTACGAATGTGTGAACAGTATGGATTGTTACCCAGATATGTATATTATGAAGACAGATTCAGATGGGAATATTGAGTGGTCTTTAATTGAGGAATCCCCTAATAATAATAATGACTGGGCTAGAGATGCTATACAAACCCAAGACGGGAATTATGTTGTAACAGGTACATGGAATGATGATGGATGGAATAGTACTGCAGCCCTAAGAAAATACGATACAAACGGAAATTTTATGTGGGTCAATAACTACAATAACTCTACTGCAAATGAATCTTATGAGATTATTGAGACAGGTGATGGAGACCTTGTTTTTGCTGGGTACTCTGGAACTCAGCATGGTGACTATAAATGGTTCATGGTTAAGACAGATTCAGATGGAAACCAGATATGGAAAAAGGCAAAGAGTTCTGTGGGAGATGCAATACTCTATGGACTATGCGAGTCTCCAAGTGGAGGTTACGTAGCTGCTGGATTTTGTAACAGCTGGAGAAGTAATCTGATAACAAAAAGAAATCCTAATAATGGGAATAGCACTTTTACAGAATGTATAATAGGAGAAATTAGTGTTGCTGGTATCTATGACATAACACCTGCAATCGGCGGTGGATATTACCTTATTGATGAGAGAAGCAATCTTACCAAAATAGATGAAGATGGTCAGGTAATCTTTACAGAATCAGTGCAGAGTAACTTGGCTGTAATAGAATTGGATAATGGAGATCTTGTTATTGGTGGTGGTAATGCATTTTTAGATGGGGGTTATGGAGGATCTGCTACTATTACTCGATTATCCTTCTCAAGTGTTGCTGGGCAATAAATTGGAGAAAAAAATGATTAGAAAAAAATTAGTTATTATGCTATTTATATTTTTTTCGTGCTCAAATGATGAAGCATCATCTCCAAGCTATGAGGATTGTGCAGGAAAGACAGGTGGTGATGCAATTTGTGGTTGTACAGATAGCACTGCATACAATTATGATATTGATGCAACCCATGATGATGGGAGTTGCCAGACATTTTTAGATAATGGTGATTATTATCTGACTTTCAATGGTTCGAATTCTAATGTAATCCTTGGGGATATGATTGACCAAGGCGCCTATACAAAAGCGGCTTGGGTAAAGAGAAATTATGGATACAGGGTTAAGAACAATATCATCAGTGGTAACAAGGGACATGCATTTTATGCACCATATGGTCAGGGTGCTAGATTATCTTCAGGTCACAATGGAAATTATAATACCGTACAAGATCCAGACTCACTTCCGGAGGCTGTTTGGACATTTGTTGCTGTTACCTATGATCCTGATGTTGAGTCTGGAACAATGACACTCTATACTAGTGGATTAAAAGTAGATCAGGCTACAGGAATTGAACCTCCTGAAGATCATGGAAAAACATATATAGGAAAGTTTGGTAATTCAAATATATGGTACGGCTCTATTGATGAGGTTGCTATATGGGGCAAAGCTTTGAGTGATTCCGAGATAAATGAACTATCCAATCAGCAAACCGATATGAATGCAAACGAGGATAGAGGAGATTATAAATCATCGGCATATTTGACTGGATACTGGAAGCTCAATGAGGGAGAAGGGGCTTTGATAACTGATGCCAGTGGCAATGGAAATTTTGGTACTATGTCATCTGCAACTTGGAATACTTGCGATGACTGTGGCTGTATGGATGAGACTGCATGTAATTATGATCCTTCAGCAGTCATAGATAATCGAACTTGTGAGTATGTCGAGAGTCTTTGTGCCTCTTGTATTGATGGTGAAATTTTGGCTAATGATTATGACATGGATGGCATTTGTGATGATGAAGACGAAGATGATGATAATGATAATGTTACAGATGATGAAGACTTAAATCCATTTGACAATACAATTTGTGTTGATAGTGATAACGATGGATGTGATGATTGTTCATCTGGTAGATTTAATCCTAGTAATGATGGACCTGATGATGATGGAGATGGCATATGCAACTCTTATATCATTCAGGGCAGAAGTGTTTATATTGTTGGAGATTCCTATGATAGTCAAGGAAATTATACCGCTTGTTATTGGGTTGATGGTACCAGAGTAGAACTGCCCGGTGGTGCATGGGCAACAGATATAGTGGTCGTCGATGGCGTGGTATATGCTTGCGGAACAGGAGAATCCTCTGATGCGTGTTACTGGATAGACCAAACTCGTTATGATTTACCCGGTAGCTGGGGGGAGGCAGAGGCAATTGCTGTACATGATGGTGATGTATATGTTGCAGGTTGGTTTGATAATGGATCTTGCTATTGGAAAAATGGCCAGAAGATTAATCTTACAACAAATAGAGACTCACAAGCTTTTGCGATTGGTGTAAAGAATAATGGTGATGTTTTTGTGGGTGGTTATGCTATGAACAATCACCATGCATATCTTCCCTGTTTTTGGAAAAATGGGGCTAAGACAAATCTACCTTCAGCTGAAGATGGAGAGGTCAATGACATTACCTTTATGGATGGAAATGTGAGATATTTTGCGGGTTATTCAACAGTACTCAATAATATGATTGGCTATCCACCGAGGGCATGCTTTTGGCGTAATTCTCGGAGAACAGACCTTCCCCAAGGTGGTAGCTTTCAGTCAACAGGGCTCTATGGAACAAAAGCGTGGGGAATTACAATTGATGGTAGTGATGTTTATCTTGCAGGTTCATCAGATTATGTTGAAGATGTTGGAGACTCATTAAATACAGGTGGTATTTATCCTGAATATTGGAAAAATAATAATATAAATCATCTTATTGGGGGACCTCCTACAGCTTTTGGGACAGGAGAGGCACGCGACATTCGTATTGCAGATGGGAATATTGTTGTTGCTGGGGTTGCGACTAGAGACCCTGACTATAATGAAAGTCATACAACAGCCTGTTATTGGCTTAATGGGGAGCTACATTATCTTGTAAGTCGATATGATGTACCAGAGGAACTTGGTCTGGATGATTGGGAGAATAGTTATGCCAGAGGTGTGCACATAGAATGAGGAGACAGTCAACATTAATTATATCTATTTTATCAGTTGTCTTATTTTATAATTGCAGTAATCCATCATCTGATTCTGATTCGATTGTACCTGCAGGTGATTGTTCAGATATTATCCTGGATACCACATATTCTAAAGTCCTAACGGGTACCGCTGGTTATGATATTACCAAGGCCCCAGACTGTAGCTATATAATATCAGGTTCCGCAGGAAATACAATTTTGATGAAAATAGATCAATTCGGCAATGAGGTTTGGAGTAGTTCTTATGATGAGTTAAGTGGTAGCCATTGGGGTAATTCGGTTAATCCAACAAATGATGGGGGTTACATCATTGGAGGTAATCAAAATATTATTATCAAGACAGACTCATTAGGGACTATGGAGTGGCATCAAAAGCTATCTTATTCTGTAGCGCATTATGTTGAAGATGTGATTCAAACTTCTGATGGTGACTATATTGTAGTTGGAGGAGTGGGAGGAGATCCTCTTGGGGGAGATGCTGTAAAAGGAAAAGCATTCATGCTAAGAATGTCTGAAGGTGGTAGTATTCAATGGGTAAAGCGCTATGGGATAAGTGATACACCGAACAATACTTTTTGGGGCGTCGTGGAAGCTGATGATGGTGGCTTTGTTCTTGCTGGCGAGAAACTGCAAGATAGAAATTTTGAGTTCTACGATCATTTTTGGGTAATGAAAACAGATGCAAATGGTGATGAACAGTGGTCAATTGAATCAGGAGGTAACCTGTGGGATGAGGCAAGAGATATTGTAAAATTATCAGATGATAGTTACATAGTTACTGGAAAAATATCTCTTTCTTCAACCAACTTGAACATGAGAGTGATGCGAGTGTCCTCAGGGGGAGAAATTATTTGGCAGAATAATCACGGAGGAGGCAATAATGAAACAGGTCTATCAATGACATTATCCCAAGATGAAGACATGGTTGCTATAGTTGGCTATACAAGGAGTGATTCTGGCAGTCCCTTCAAATATAGAATATGGGGAGTTGATGTTAATTCTGGCCAGGTTTTATGGAATAAAATACATGGTGGTAATCAAGATGATAAGGCATATGGTATAGTTGAATCCTTTGATGGTGGATTTAATGTGGTTGGTAGTTCATATTCATTTGGAAATGAACGTGTTAATTGGATGGTCAAAACAGATTCAGTTGGAAACATAGATTAAATAATATTTAAGGTATAGTGTTGTAAAAAGATAATAGACCTATATCAGACATTTAAAATAAAACTTAAAATCAAAAAAAAAGCGAAATCAAAAATGAAACAATTAACAAAAATTATTTTATTTCCATTAATTAATTTTGCAATATTGAGTGTGGTAAGTGCCGAGATTGGATATTTGCAATTCAAAGAAAATAATAAGTCACATCGTGCTCAGCAGGTAGTTGAAACCTGGGCAGCAGATCATGAATATTTGGGCTCTATCCTTGCCCAAGCACCAAACGTAAGTCAACGTATACCATCTAATACTATCTTGGAAATACCATTTTATGATGGTTTCAAGCATGCCTTTAAATTTTTTGAAACTAGCGTAATGCATCATTCTCTAGCACAACGATATCCAGAAATAAAAAGTTATATGGGGGTTGGCTTGGATAATCCATCGGATCGTGCAAGCATAGTTGTTCACGAAGGTGGAATTTATGGTCTTATTATTAATAGTCATGGCAGTTCACATATTCGAATTATAGAGGATAACCTTATTGTTGAAAGTGGAGAAAGGTTTCATAATGTAGAAGACCATTGTGAAATTAATCATCACACAAGTGAATCAAGAGATTTAAATGATGATGTTTTTTGGGATTGCGTAGGCACGGATAATCCATGTTATCCTGTTGGTGCTAATTTAACCACCTATCGTTTTGCAGGAATTATGTCTGAGAGAGCAAATAATGAAGAAGCTGATGGTACAGTTGAAGGTGGTTTAGCTTGGATGGTTTCTATGGTAAATCAAATCAATCTTCTTTGGGTAAGAGAACTTGGTTTTAAGCTTGAGATGGTAGATGGAAGTGATCAGCTTATTTTTACAGATGACAATCCTGCACCTGATGTGTTCCAACAAGATCCTTCCTGTCATAGTTCTGGTGATCCAAAATATTGTGAACTGGAAGAGGTCAAACCATATTTGGAATTAATTATTGGCCCTGGTGGTGATGATACTCCGCAAGATGAGAGGACGTGGGAGTATGGTGCGCATTTTGATACTCGCTATAATGGAGGAGTTGCCTATGCGCCTGGTTCGACTTCTACTAATAATGCTAATTATGAGGTTTTTAATCATGAAATAGGGCACAATCTAGGTTCGAGTCACAATATAACCATTGAAAATGGTTGGAGGTGTTCCATTGGAGGAACAATAATGGGTTCTAGAGTTAGAACCTTAAATGGATCGAGCGGTGACCAGTATTCCTCCCACACTATTGAACTCGCAATGAACTACAGAAGCAATCAAATGATTTATCAAGATTTAGGAATATGGGCAGGAAATTACGTTACGGGGTCAGAGGTAGAAGAAACTGGAAATGTTATACCTGAGCTTATTGTACCTGAATCAGGATTTATGATACCTAAAGAGACACCTTTTATTTTGGAGGGTATGAGCTCTCCTTATGAGCCATCTTACACATTTTCTTGGGAGCAGAATGACGCATCTGACCAAAGTTTCTCTATGAATCCACTAGATGATCAGTTACCATACTTTCTTCCAAATAAAGGACCTCTTTTTTCTACAGTTGGCCCCACACCGGGAGGGAATAAAAGGTCCTTTCCTTCAATGGAATCAATATTGGGTAATAATTATTATACAGAAATCAATGACTATGGTACAATGCTTACTGTTGAAAAATTACCATTTGCATCAAGAGAGATGAACATGCGTTTATTGGTTAGGACTAATGACCCTTATGCGGGTTCATTCAACTATGAGAATATTCAATTTTTTGTTGCAGGTACTGCAGGTCCTTTCAGGGTAACTAGTCAACAAGATTCTACCACCTGGGATGTGGGCTCGGAGCAGTTAATTACCTGGGATGTTGCCGATACGGATAATCCGGACAGTGTCAATTGTCAAACAGTTGATATCTTTTTATCAGTTGATGGGAGTCAAAATTTTGATTATTTACTAGCAGATGCTGTTCCAAATAGTGGTTCTCATACAATGTTAATACCCCCTCTGCCACCATCTAACTCAGCAAGGCTAATGATTCGAGCAGTTGACAACGTATTTTTTGATGTAAACAATGGTACAATTAGAATACTTAATGGAAGCATTCCAAATATTAATCTTTCACAAAACCAATTTGACATTAACATGCAACAGGACACCTTAAATCATTACAGTTTGGATATCAGCAATGATGGAGAAGAGGGTTCAGTACTAAACTTTATATCCAAAGTTGGAATGGACTATTTGTTTTATGAAACATTTGAACTAGGTGAATTACCTCAAGGGTGGTATGATACTACCAATGCTGTTGATTGTGATTATCCAGGGTGGTTTATATCTGAAGATGCATCAAGTTCTTATTTTGAAATACCAGTTGGAGACGGCCTCTATATTGCCACTAACGATGATGCATGTAATAGTGATGGATCTAATGATATACTTTATACTGGAGAAGTTAATTTGGCTGATGGAATGGTTGAGTTATCATTTGATAGATTTTTCAAAACAGGCTTTGGTCAAACTTTTCATATTTTACTCAGTACAGATTCTTGGGAAACTTCAACTGAAATATTTACACTCGGAAATCTAGATGGAAATGAAGAATGGGTTCGCGAAACTGTGAATCTAACTGAATACTCCGGACAAACAATTGAGCTAGGACTAAAGTCTGATGATAACGGACAGTGGGCATCTGGTGTAGCACTTGATAATATTGCAATAGGGATTACTCCTGAGTGGCTATCTACCAATTCAACTGGCTTTTTAGACTATTTGGAAAGTGAGGAACTTGAATTCTCTATTAATACAAATGAGATGCAATTAGGAAGTAGTTATCAAGGATTAATTTTGGTGGAAAATATACAAATTATGGAAGTTGATACAATCTATGTGAATCTTACAATTAATGAGCAAACAGTTATGATTGGTGAAGAGACTTTGCCAGGCGATTTCCATTTATATCAGAATTATCCTAACCCGTTTAATCCAGAAACAAACATACTCTTCAGTATCCCCTCAAAACAGGATGTAACATTGGTAATTTTTGATATGGCTGGAAGAATGATAAGAAAAGTAAATATGAATGGTGCTTCAGAGGGAAGTCATATCATCAAATGGAGTGGGTTAAATCAAAATGGAAATTTGGTAAGTGCTGGAATATATTTTTATAGATTATCAACTAATTCTTTTTCAATAACTAAAAAAATGATCTTATTGAAATAATAAATTAGGACTGTTTTGTTATTTAGATATCTTAGACATACCATTTTTGGTTATTGTCCAAATTGCGGGTTAGGTAAACTTTTTTTATCTTGGTCTAGAATGAAAGATAACTGTTCTAATTGTGGTGTCTGGTTTATTGAGAAAGAAGGAGACCACTGGTTTTTTCTCCTTTTTATCGATAGGGGATTATTTATTTTTCCAATAATTGTTGGATACTATTTTGGTCTTAGCCCTGATAGGCTTATTGCTTTATCCCTTTTCCTATTAGTACTATTTATAATAGTGACACCGTTTAGATTGGGTTTATCCTTAGCATTTGATTATTTCATGAGAACTAAGATTCGTAAAGAATAGCATTTAACCCCTGAATTATTGATAAAGCGTTATTAAACTCTCGCCCTAAAATTTATAATTAATATAAAAAAGGAGACATAATGTCTAAAACAAGTAAGCTATATGATCAATTAAAAGATCATTTTGATACATTTGAAGCAGAGCATGAAAAAAACATGGGTGGTAATAAAGCCGCTGGTTCTCGTGCACGTAAAGCTATTGGAGAAGTAAAGAAATTGGTCACTGACTACCGTAAGGCATCTGTCGCTGGTGAGTAATGGAATTATCATAAAAAACCCCGCTTAACAGCGGGGTTTTTTTTTGATTGATATTTAAGGTTGAAATGAGAAAAGAATCGATAAGGAACATAGCAATAATTGCGCATGTTGATCACGGTAAGACAACGCTTGTTGATGGTCTTTTAAAACAAAGTGGTACTTTTAAGGCACACCAGGATGTTGAAGATCGGGTTATGGATTCCATGGACCTTGAGAAAGAACGTGGTATTACCATAACAGCAAAGAATACAGCAATATACTATAATGATATAAAGATTAACATATTAGATACACCAGGGCATGCAGATTTTGGTGGAGAGGTAGAACGCAGCCTTAATCTTGTTGATGGTGCACTTTTGCTAGTCGATGCTAGTGAAGGACCTTTGCCTCAAACAAGGTTTGTTCTTAAAAAGGCATTGGAAAAGAATATTCCTATAATTTTAGTGATAAATAAAATTGATAGATCAGACGCTAGGATATCTGAAGTTGTTGATGAGGTATATGATTTATTTATTGATCTTGATGCATCTGAGGAACAAATTGATTTTCCAATTATATATACCAATGCAAAAAATGGTGTAGCACATGAGGCACTCAACAGTGAATCAAGAGATCTTACACCATTGTTTAATTCAATTCTTAGCACAATGGAAGGACCAGAGGCAAATGATAATCAAGTTCCACAATTTTTAGTAACCAGCCTTGATTATGATTCTTATGTTGGGCAAATAGCCGTTGGAAGATTGAATAATGGAGTGCTTAGCATGAGCAATTCCTATTCTCTCTGTAAAGTTAATCAGGTTAGAACAAATCAAAAATTTTCAGCTTTATATACTTTCAAAGGACTAAGTAAGATTCCTGTTGAAGAAGTAGAATCTGGAGATATCATAGCATTTGCTGGTGTAGACGATATTTCTATTGGAGATACTATATCCGATAATGAATCTCCACAACCATTACCTCGTATTAAGGTGGATGAGCCAACTGTTTCAATGCTCTTTTATGTGAATGATAGTCCGTTCGCTGGAAAAGATGGCAAATTTTTAACCACTAGGCATCTGTCTGAAAGGCTTAATAGAGAAACTCTAAGTAACGTTTCTTTACAGGTGATAGCAACAGAAAGACCAAATGTATTTGAAGTAAGAGGGCGAGGCGAATTGCAAATGGCAATATTGATAGAGACTATGAGAAGAGAAGGCTATGAATTTATGGTATCAAAACCACAGGTTATTACTAGGGGTGAAAATGAAAAAAAACTAGAGCCAATGGAAAAGGTTTTTTTAGACATTCCGGAAGAAAAGGTAGGTATTGTTACAGAGAAATTATCTGGTAGAAAAGGAAAAATGACAAACCTGCAGAATCATGGTACAGGGCGAGTTAATTTGGAATTTTCTATTCCCTCGCGAGGTTTAATTGGTTTTAGGTCTCAGTTCATGACTGACACTCAAGGTGCAGGCATCATGAATAAATTATTTGATGGATACTCGCCGTGGTTTGGTCCTATACCACAAAGAAATTCAGGTGCACTAGTTTCAGATAGGAACGGGAAGGTTACCACTTATGCATGTATTGGAATGGTAGATAGGGGTGAATTATTTATAAATGTTGGAACTGATGTTTATGACGGCATGATTATTGGTGAGAGAAATAGAGATGGTGACCTTAATCTTAATATCACAAGAGAGAAAAAATTAACTAATATGCGTGCTTCAGGGTCAGATAATACCGTTACCTTAAGGCCTCCAAGGCAACTATCTCTAGATCAATGTATTGAGTTTATAGCAGAGGATGAACTAGTTGAGGTGACACCAGAAAATATTAGATTAAGGAAAATGGAATTAAACCAGACAAAAAGAGCCTCACAGAAGAAAAAAGAAAAGTATCAAAATTTATAGGCTTTAATTTCCTCACTCAAATATGTATAGCATTGATTTACCACTAGAAAATCTTATAAGAAAAGGGTCAAATACAAGTTCTGAGAATCCATCAATTTTCTTTTTACATGGTTTTGGAAGTAATATGCAGGATTTATACGGTTTATCTCAATTTTTTGATAAAAAATGGAACTGTATTAGTCTTCAAGCTAGTATTCCCATTCAGTTTAATTCATGGGCTTGGGCAGAGATAAATCCTATGAACATTTTAGAATTGCCACAGCCAGAGCAAATGATTATGCATTATGAGAAAGTCATTCAAGTAATAAGGAAGTGTATTGATGAATTGAATTTGGATTCAACGATGGTAAACATTTTAGGATTTAGTCAAGGAGCATCATTAGCAATGTATTGTGGTTTGAATAATCCTAAAATGTTTAATTCTGTTGTATCATTATGTGGTTATTTTCCTAAGGATGGAATTACTTCACACATAGATAGAGATCAAGTAAAAAATGTGAATTTCTTCTTGGGTAATGCAACTAATGATTTATACATACCAATCACGATGGCACGTGATTATCGCGATAATATTATCTCTTTTGGGGGTGAACCTAATTATAATGAGTATCATTCAGAGCACACAATATCAAATGAATGTTTAAATGATTTCATAAAATGGTTAAATATTTAAGACTCAATAAAACAGTTATTAAAAAATGGTGTTAATATTTTAAGATGAGATATTTCCTATTTATTATTTTTTTATTATGGTTTTTGGGTTGCGAGGAAAATCAAGAAGATTCTGAGGATTGTGCAGGAGTCGTTGGCGGTAATTCAGTTGAAGATAATTGTGGTAATTGTGATGATGACGTTTCTAATGATTGCGAGCAAGATTGCGCAGGTATCTGGGGTGGCGAAAATATTTGTGGTTGTACAGATAGTACTTCTTACAACTACGATATTAATGCAACTTTTGATGACGGAAGCTGTGATACATCTATAATAATGACAACATTCATTAAAAATGTTGAACCTGAGAATCGCTGTTCTGGTACTATTGATGCTAAGCAAACAACTGATGGCGGTTATATTATTGCAGGTTGTAATAATGATAATGCTTGGTTGATGAAAACAGATCCATATGGTGAAAAAGAATGGGAGCAGACATATGACTTAGGGGACTATTGGGGTAATAGAACTGTAATACAAACTAGCGATGGTGGGTATATATGGGCTGGATGGGAAGGTGTGTTGAAAACAGATGCCAGTGGTGTGCAAGAATGGAAAAAGAAAGGTGTTCCTGGGCATTCTTCTCAATTTCCATATTATGAGGATGTAATGGAGCACAGTAATGGAAATTTTTATTTGGTTGGTGGTGGTCCAGTAGTTGATAGAAATAACTCGGGTAAGGGTGGGCAGGCGCTTATGGTGAAGATGAGTCCATCTGGTTCAGTTCTCAAAACAAAATTTTATGGTGGGAAATGTGAGGATGACCTTTTTAGAACGATTATTGAATCAAATGATGGGAAATTGATAATGGTTGGTGAGAAAGGTCATGGAAATGGTGTATACGAATGTTCTTTTGATTTTAGGTACTACAAAGATATATGGGTAGTAAAAACTGGTAGAAATGGTGCTGTAATCTGGGAAGAGACTTATGGTGAAGCCTGGCTAGAAAAAGGGATGGATATTGTTAGAAAAAATGATTCAAATGGATATATAATTGTAGGTCAAAGATGTAAACACAAAGCGACTTTAAGCGATTGTGATACTAAAACAAAGGCAGTGATCTTAGATATTGATGAACAAGGCAATGAATTTAATCAAATATCATTGCCAGGACTATATCACTCTGAATCTGGAACAGAGATGGCATTAGAGAATACTTATTCTGGGGGATATGTCCTTGCAACAGACCATCGCAATGAAGGAGATATTTGGTTTTATAAATGGGGTGGAGGTGAAGAGACTTTGGACTTAAAAATAGGGCTTGATTTTGGTGTAGCTGCTCAAAGTATTCATAGAACCCATGATAATGGATTTATTATAAGTACTTTGGGATGTATAATTATAAAGACAGACTCTAACCTCTCATTTGAGTAGATGCTTCAGCATTGAGGAATTACTTTTTATATAATTAATATTCTGAATACTTATTTAAATCTACCAATCATCGTCGTATTCGTCACCATCCTCATCATAATCATCACCCCAATCATCATCGCCACCCTCTTCTTCGAGATACTTTGCTTGTTCATCTAACCATGAGATGTAATCATCTTTTTCGTGAATGGTTAGATAGCCTTTCATACGGTAGTGACCTAAGCCACATAATTGGGCGCAGGCTATTTCAAGACTTTTACCCTCACGCTTTGTTCCAATAGTTGTTTTCAGGAATTCTTCAGATGTACTTGTTGCAGTGAAGTGAACTGGTATTACCATACCAGGAATAGCATCCTGAGAAACTCGTAGCTCTGGTAATTTAAAATTATGAATAACATCTTTTGATGATAGGTCTATCCTTATTTTTGTATCTACTGGAATATGTAATTGGTTAATAGTGTAAAAGTCATCAGATGCAAATTCACTACTTCTATCTAAACCAATAGGGTTATCTTGTTCATCAACTAAGTCTACTCTTGTATCTCCAAATTTACCATCTGCACCAGGATAGTGTATATTCCATGCATATTGCTGGGCAACAACTCTAATGCTTTCGGCATCTCTCTTATCAGGTACAGCATTTACTCTTTCGGCCCATATTGGAAAGGCAAAACCAAATAGTATGATTATCTCTACTACAGCAACGCCAGCTTCTAAAATAGAAGAATAGTGTGACTCTACACCTTTGTAGTTTGCTTTTTTATTTTTTGATTCACGAAACTTTATCAAGCTAACAATAAAGAATATACCCCAACCAACAAATAAGAGAAGCATTAGATAATGTACAATAACGATAATTTCGTCTATTCTTCCACTAACAGTAGAAATACCTACGGGAAGTCCAAAGTATCTTAGGATATCTACCATATGCTATTTAACCTGATTAAATTTTTTTGATTTCATTCCAATAGATACAATACCAATCACTATTGCAATTAAAAGCGGTCCAATAATTCCCAAAAGTGTAATTATTGCCATATCCATACCTCTTGCAGCATTGCTATTGGGGTCTCCATAGCATGTGGAGCATGCCATTGTATAATCCACTATAAAAAACAATATCAATGCTAGTAATTGATTAATGAATCGTTTCATAATTATATCGTCCGGAATTTTTTTATTATTGAGAATAGATAGTAAGCTAGACCCAGAGAGGAGGCAACTCCACCAATAAATAATATGGTTGAATACTCGTTACTACTTATAGACATTTGGTAAGATAAAAATATGGTTAGTCCGATTGACAATATTATTAGAAAAACGTGTGTTATTTTTAGACTCATTTAATTCTACCAAATTGATGCTTGATCAGTGACTGATATAAGTGGAATAAAAAGTAATATCATAAGTGCGATAAATG
>Ga0208277_1001019_pt1 | contig 16486 bp, 16 predicted proteins | sample ETNtaG_5_FD_185782 | JGI IMG/M metagenome (GOLD analysis project Ga0208277, IMG submission 185782) | Marine microbial and viral communities from oxygen minimum zone, Eastern Pacific Ocean - ETNP201406SV205 (SPAdes) (version 2) | ecosystem: Environmental > Aquatic > Marine > Oceanic ...
TTCTGCCCGTGACGATTTTATGAGGATAACTTTGATGACCAACATCCCAGATTAAATTATCTTCTGGAGTATTGAAAATATAATGCAAGGCAACGGTAAGTTCAATAACGCCGAGACCTGCTCCAAAATGACCACCACTTTGTGAAACCGAATAAATTAAAAACTCTCTTAACTCGTCAGAAAGCTGACGAAGTTCTTTTTTTGTTAATTTTCTTAAATCAGAGGGATAATTCACTTTATCCAGTAATGGAGTAGAAGGAGAGGAAGCTGGAATTTCAAAAAAAGTCTTCATTATTTATCTCTCAAAATTATAAATTTTGATAGTTTGATTAAATTCTCAGTATTATAAGGCAGCTTTAATAATATCTTTAAAGCATCAAAGCATAATTTTTCAGCTCTTTTTTGAGATTCTTTTAGCCCAATAATAGAAGGGTAAGTAGCTTTGTTTTGTAGAGAATCAGAGTTTAAAGGCTTACCTATTTTTTTCTCATCTCCAAGAACATCTAAGATGTCATCTTTGATTTGAAATGCTAATCCAAATTTTCTAGCAAAAGTTAAAAAAGCTTTCATGTCTTTTTTTGACAATCCATCTTTTAAAGTGCAAATAGACTCAACACATGCTTCTATTAGTTTTCCTGTTTTCAAATAATGAATTTCGTCCAAGTCTTCAATCTTAATTTTTTTTCCTTCAGCAGCTAAATCTCTACTTTGTCCTTCAACCATTCCATTGGGTCCGCATGCTTTTGCAAAAAGATTTATGATTTTAAGCTTTTGCTGAGATTTAAGTTTTTTATCTTCAATGGTTGTTAAAACTTCCAACGCCAGAGGTTGTATTGCGTCTCCGGCTAATATTGCCGTAGCTTCATCAAATTTTTTATGACAGGAAAGCTTACCTCTTCTGAAATCATCATCATCCATTGAAGGCAAATCATCATGTATTAAAGAGTAGCAGTGAATTAGCTCACCAGAAGCAGCCATTAAATCAATTGTTTTGGGGCTAACATCGACTTTTAAAGCTTCTGCCATCAGCAAAACAAGCTGAGGCCTGATTCTTTTACCTCCGTTTAAAACAGAGTAATGAATGGCTTTGGAAATCTTTGAAAAATTTTTTGGCGGTAAAGATTCAAGAATTGCTCTATTTATCCTTTTTAAATTATTGTTTAAAAAAGGGAGATCTTTAATATCTAAGTCTTCAAAATTATTTGTCATCAAAGTCTTCTAGATCAAGCGTGCCATCATCTTTTTCTAAAAGCTTTTGAATTTTCAATTCAGCTTTGGTGAGAAGTTCTTGACAGTGTTTAGTAAGTTTTACTCCTTCTTCAAAAGTTTTTATTGAATCATTTAAAGGCAAATCACCATCTTCAAGAGCTTCGATAATATTTTCAAGCTTTGCTAAAGATTTTTCAAAATCTAAACTTTTTTCTTTGGACTTATCGTTCACTTGCTGTCTTTAAAAATATATTTTTAATGTTTCTGACTGTTTTTCTTATAGTTTCGGGTAGCATAAGCCAACAAGGAGTTAAGAACAAGGTTAATCCTGAAGCAAAGGTTAAGCCCCAAACGACAGCAAAGGACATGGGTTGCCACCACTCAGAGACTCTTCCGCCAATTTCAATATTCCTTTGATAAAAATCTACACCAATTCCCGAGGCTAATGGCAATAAACCAATGACTGTAGTTGCTGTAGTTAGGATGATCGGTCTTAGTCTTTGAGCAGCCGTACGAATTACAATTTGGTCTCTAGATAGATTCGGATTTTCTTTTGAAATAACATTGTAAGTGTCTACCAGAACAATATTATTGTTAACAACAATTCCAGCTAAGGCAATTACTCCGAGACTGGTAAATAAAGCACTTGATATTTGCTGCGTAACTAACAATCCCAGTTGAACTCCAGCAGTAGATAAAATTACAGCAGAGACAATTATGAAAACTTGATAAAAGCTATTGAGCTGGACCATCAATAGAATCGACATTAAAAATATGCCAACAATAAAAGCAAAAAGAAAAAAAGCTGAGTTCGCATCAGATTCTGCTTGTTGTCCGCCAAATCTAAATTGTAATCTCTCATACTCATTATTATCTGCAATCCACTGTTCAATTTTTGGAATGACATCCTCCACTAAAGCACCTTTTGCATATTCGGCTGCTACCGTGAATGCTCTTTCTCCGGATACTCTTCTTATGGAGGGTGGAATATAAGCTGGAACAACTTCTACAAAACTACTTAAGGGAGCTTGTCCAAACCTAGTGTTTACGGTCAGTTCATTGAACTGATCCAATCTTCTCTGATCAGCTGGAAATCTAACTCTTATATCAACTTCTTCGTCCAAGTCTTCAGGTCTGTATTCTCCAACTTTAACTCCAGAAGTCATGAATTGAATGGCAGCTCCAATATCTTGAGTTGCTACTCCAAATTGCTTTGCTCTTTCCTTATCGATTTTAATCGTCCATTTCAAAAGATTTGTTGGAATGGTGTTATAAATATTTTTTGCACCTGTAACAGAATCCTTCATGAAATTTGTTAGAGCAATTGTCGCGTCAGTCACCAGATCAAAATCTTTGCCAAATATTTCTATCTCTATTGGGGAATCGGTCGGAGGGCCATTTTCTCTTATTTTTGCATTTACTATTAGTCCTGGAATATTTTTAGTTTTTTCTAAAAGATCGTCGTATACGTCCCAGCCAGAGCGCTGCAGATCTTTTTCAAAAGGCATTTCAATGAAAATGGTTCCTATTTCATCAGAATTACCTCTATCTCTAGGATCGGCAACACCATTCATGTTCAAAGAAATAGATTTTGGACCAGGAATACTTAAGACAATATTTTCTATTTCTTTTAAAAAACCTAGTTTTTCGGATTCACCAAAACTTCCGCGGCCTTCAATTTTGACTTCCATTTCCATTGGCTCTTCTTCAATGAAAAATCTACTTCCAGGCGCATGCTGTCCGTACAACATAAAAATTGTTGCAACGGTTAAAATAACAAAAACTATAAACTTTCCGGGAGACGAGATAACTTTAGTAAGAGCTCTAGCATAAATTCCTGTCATACCATCTATTTCGGTAGGGTCTCCATGCTCGAGAATGTCAGCATTCTGTAAAGTTTTAGACTTTCTTATTCCTAAATTGCCAAATCTGGATCCAATTGCCGGAGTGAATATTAATGCGTACAAGATCGATCCTAATAAAACAATAAACAATGTTGTAATCATTGGTCTTAAAAATTGACCCGAAATTCCTGGCATAAAAAACATTGGAACAAAAATTGATAACGTTGTTCCGATAGAAATTGTTACAGGCCAAAACATTCTCTTTGCCGAAAATTTATAAGCTTCAATTCTGTCAAATCCTTCAGCCATTTTCCTATCGGCATATTCAACCACCACAACACAGCCATCAATTAACATTCCCAAAGATATTAATAATCCAAAACACACCATAAAATTAAAGCTGTAATCTATTGCCGCTAAAAAAATTGAAGCAAAAAGAAAGCAGGTAGGGATTGCACCTGCAACCATTGTCGAAGACCTCAAGCCCATGGTTCCAACAACAATAGTCATAACTAAAATTAGAGCTGTAAGAATATTACCGCCTAGCTCACCCACCATCATAGAAGACCAACCAGTTCTGTCTTGGGTGATGGCTATTTCTACCCCGCTAGGTAAATTAGGACGAAATTGGTCCAGAACGTAGTTGACATTTCTCGCAGCAACCACTTCTTTGGCATCTTGTCTTTTCATGACAGAAAGCGTGACGGAATCTTTACCATTAACCCTCGAAAAAGAGTCTTTATCCTTAAAAGTTCTTCTTAAAGTAACTAAATCTTTAAGGGTAATGACCTTTCCATTATTTTCTATGATTGGAATATTCTCCACATCTGTAACATTCTCAAAAACAGAAGGGACTAATACAGAAAACTTACCAGTCGATGATCTTAAGTCCCCCGCAGGGATTGCTCTGTTAGCATCTCCTATGGCATTGTACAAATCTCTTGGAGAGACGTTGTAGCTTTCAAGTTTGGTTTTATCTATTGAGGCCTCTAATAAGTCATCGGGAACTCCTCTTAATTGCGCCTCTAAAACATCTGGAATGGCCTCTAACGCAGTTTGAAGTTCTCTGGCAAAAGCCAGAAGTTCTCGTTGATTTGCAGAACTGGAAATTAAGTTTATGTCCAATATAGGATACTCATCCAAAGTGAATTCTTTTACCACAGGATCTTCTGATTCAGATGGTAAATCTTGCTTAGTTTCATCGATCAAATTCCTAACATCTTTAACAGCTTCATCTTTTGAATATTCAACTGGAAATTCTAAAATAATATAAGACATGTTTTGTCTGCTGTAAGATTGAAGATCAACAAGTTCGTCGACGGTCTTTAACTTTTGCTCTAATGGTCTAGTAACAAGTCTTTCGGCATCCTGAGCAGAGACACCATCGTAATAAGTGGAGACAAATACATATGGAATATTAATGTCCGAATAGGCTGAAGCTGGTATTTGTATGATCGAAGTAAATCCCCAGACTAATATAAAGGTTAAGAATGTAAATGTAGCCTTGTAGCGATCTACAAAAAAATCAATTAATGTTTTCATCAGTATTCAGTCTATAGTCAATGGCAATATCAACCTTTTCATTGTTATTTACGTAGTCCTGACCGACAGTTATGATTCTTGAATTGAAAGGAAGACCAGTTACCCAAACTCCTTTTTCTGTATCCTGAATAATTTCAACTGTGTAAAACTCAACAAGGTTATCTTTATTAACGACTCTTACGCCGATGTTACCTGCCTCGTCTAACCTTAAAATTGAAAGAGGAATTATATGAGCAGGCTCGGGAGTAGCATAAATAAACACTTTAGCTGTTTGTCCATCTTTGATTTTTCCAAGTGGATTAGGAATTGAAATTTCAATATCAAAAGTGTGCATGATCTCATCTGCTGAAGAAGAGATAAAAGTAATTTGACCTTGAAACTCTTGACCATCGTTGGTTATAACTTTGACGCCGCTATCTTTTGTTAAATCTAAAAGTTCTGTTTCTGAGATATCTCCCGTAACCATCATAGGATTTAAATCTAAAAGGGTAGCGCAGGTAGAGCCGCGATTAAGAAAGTCTCCAACATCCAAATCAATTTTATCTACTACGCCATCGAATGGTGCTTTAATACTTGCATAGTCTAATTCAAGTTTAGCTCTTTCATAATTTGATTTTGCATTTTGCAGTTGTTTTGCTGAATAAAGCTCTTCTTCATAGAGCTTTTGTGCTGAATTAAAATCAAGCAAGGCTTTGTCAAAATTAGCCTGTCTCTCTGCAACAAATAAGGAGCAAATAACGTCGCCTTTTTTAACTAAAGTACCTTGGGCAATAGGCAAATCAATAATTTTTCCCGAAGTTTCTGATTTAATTGATACTTTTTTATCAGCTTTGGTAAAACCTTTTACAACAATTTCTTTAGAGAAATTTTCTGCTTTTTGATCAACAACCCTAACTACTGAATCTTTTTTTTCAATCAATGCTGGAGGAGCTGGTTCTTTTACAAATAATCCCGAGACCATCCATATGATTGCAAAACCAATGAAAATTGATGCCCACTCTAAGTTAGATCTGCTAAGAAACTTTGAAACGATACTCATTAAATAATACCCCTTAGTATATATAGGGATCGACGCGATTATATCAAGGAAAACCTACAAATATTTCTTTTTTATCTTTTCCAATCTTAATTTTTGTAAATCACTGGGGAGGGGTTTTTCGTCAGCAAATTCTTCTTTGATTTCAGGTAAAAGTAGCAAGCTTTCTTTGAATTCACTCTCTTCTAATATTTTCTCATAAATTTCGAAGAATTCTTTTTTGATATGAAACTCGGATTCTGTTTTTAATCTATACCAACCTACTTTCACACCAGCATGATAAATGAATGGATGAGACCAATTAAAATCCAAAGGACTTATCTCGCCTAGAGAGCTAGCTTCAATATATGCAGCATTTGAAGAGGGGATATTTTGTTCAAGAAGTTTTAATTCTTTAATTTGATTTAAAACTGCACTAAGAGATGGTAAATATTTTGAAGTTTCTATAATTTTATCTATTGCTCTGAACACTAACTCATTTTGATATTTTTCTAGCTTTGCCAGCCAAAGTTGCTTAGCCAAGGTTAAGGTTTCTTCATCAGGAAAAGCTTTATGAAATTGATTATGAAAAGTGATTTCTAATTCAGCAAAAATAAGGTTAATTAGCTCTACTTGGCTCTTAGGAATTTTAATTTTTGAAGTTAACTGCCCACTCATGATCTTTTAATCTTGATAATACATTTTTTGTATTCCCATGTTTAGCTTTCCATTTAAATTTTACATGTTGGATGAATTTTGAATTCCAGCAATTACGCATTTCTTTTGTCTCCAGCCAATATAACTTAAACTCTGGTATTTGAGACACTGCAAAACTTTTATTTATTTTTGCTAAATTCAAAACATCATAACAATCTTCAGAAGGGTTCCAATCTTTATTCATCCTAGTTGGTTTCCTAACCATAGAAATCAAATTTTGATACCTGACCCATTGATTTTTAATATGATTAAGAAATTTACTATTCCATGAATCAGATGCTGTATTCCTTTCGCTCCAATATAAGATAAATTCTGGTAAGGCATCGATAATAAATTTTTCATCTATTTCTGCATGCTTTAATATCTGTAATGCTTCTTTTGAAGGTTTCCAATTTTTTTGTATTGGTTTCATTTTAGATACTTTATTTAACTTTTCTTCCTCGGTTCTCCATTCTTTTAATAAATACTTTAGAAATTTATAGTCCCAAGAAAAGCTTTTATCCTTGCGATCGGACCAGTAAGCTCTAAATTCAGGAAGTTTAGTTTTTATGAAATCCTCAGAAACACCAAGGCTTTTGGCTTCTTTCAAAATATTGTTAGACGGGAGATATCCTTTAGAAATATTTTGCTTTCTTTCTGGGAGAGTTTCTCTACTTTTGGATTTTAGACAAAAAGTCTCTTTCGACAACTCTTCTATTAATTTAAGTTTAAGAAGCTTCTTTAAAACTCTTTGTATTTCTTTTTGTTCGATAAATGAGAGTTTTTTATTTAATGAAGTTATGGTGTGGTTTTTTCCGGCCTTTAATAGCTGAAGGACAATTGCCTCATTAAGACCAATACTAGATGCAATTTCTTTATCAAAGTTTAATAAATTTGTTTTTTTTGACATAAACTTAGGCAGAGCGCTTAAGTTTCTCTCTCCTTGCATCGATGGCTTTAGCTAAAAGCTTTAGCATCACTTCAGTATCTTTCCAGCTGACGCAGGCATCAGTAACACTTTGACCATATTTAAGGTTTTTAAGAGAGTCTATTTTTTGATTTCCTTCCTCAAGGTTACTTTCAATCATAACTCCGAAAATACTTTGATCTCCTGATGCAATCTGATCAGAGATATCCTTATTCACAATGAGTTGTTTTTTAAACTGCTTTTGACTGTTTCCATGAGACATATCAACCATAATTTTTTGAGTTAAATTAGATTTTTTCAAATCCTCATTAACTTTTTGTATGTCTTTTTTTGAATAATTTGGGCTATCTCCACCTCTTAGTATCACATGACAATCTTTATTTCCGGAGGAATTGAAAATAGCAGATTTTCCTTCTTTTGTAATGGAAAGAAAGATATGGCTGTTTGAAGAAGATCCAATTGCATCCAAGGCAACCTGAACAGAACCGTTAGTAGAATTTTTAAATCCAACTGGACAAGACAAACCTGAAGCTAACTCTCTGTGTATTTGGCTTTCGGTAGTTCTAGCGCCAATTGCACCCCATGAAATTAAGTCTGAAATATATTGTGGAGTAATCATATCCAGAAACTCGGTTCCTGCAGGCAAACCCAATTCATTAATTTTTAACAAAAGCTTTCTAGCTACCTTAAGACCCTTATTGACATCGTAACTATTGTCTAAATTCGGGTCATTAATAAGACCTTTCCATCCAACAGTCGTTCTAGGCTTTTCAAAATAAACCCTCATAACTAATTTGAGTTGATCTTTTAAGTCTCTTTCGAGAATTTTAAGCTTTTTGGCATACTCGAGTGCTGCTTTAGGATCATGTATTGAGCAAGGGCCTACAACTACAACCAATCTATCTTCTTTACCATGAAGAATATCTGAAATTTCGTTTCTGGAGTTGAAAACTAGTTCCGAGGCTTTTTCTGAAATTGGAAGTTTTTCAATGACTTCAAGAGGAGGAGACACCTCCATCAAGCCTGTTATTCTGGTATTATCCGTTAAATATTTCATTTGACCGTTGATTTTATCTCTTCTAAATTTAAATTAAAGCTTAAATTAAGCAATGTACAAAATAAAATTAGTTCAAGAAAACCCAAAAGTTGGTGATATTCAGGGTAATTTAGACCTTGCAAAGTCTCATATTGCTGAAGCTAAAGAGAAAGGCTTAGATCTCATTATATTTTCTGAAATGTTTTTAACAGGCTATCCGCCTGAGGATTTACTTTTAAGGGAAGATTTTTTAGATGAAAGTGAGAGATGTTCCAAAGAGCTTGAAGGGCTGTCAAAAGAAATATCTATAATCATTGGGTGTCCCGCTCGTGAGGAAGAAAATATTTTTAATTCGGCGCTTTTTTATCAAAACGGAAAAATTGTTAAAAATTACAAAAAGCAAATTCTTCCTAATTACAAAGAATTTGATGAGAAAAGATATTTTCTAAAGGGAGAATCAAATGAAGTTTTTGAAGATGGAGGCCTAAAGTTTGGTATTTCTATTTGTGAGGACATTTGGAACGAAGATTTTACAAAAGAAGTGTTCAATCAAGACATAGACTTGCTTATAAATTTGAGCGCATCGCCTTTTACTATAGATAAAAAAAATCTTAGAGAAGAAATGCTTTGCAAGTATTTTGCTAAATTTGAAAAGCCAATAATTTATGTGAATCAGGTGGGTGGACAAGACGAACTCGTATTTGATGGAAGTTCTTTAATAATTGACTCAAGAAATTCCGTTAAGCGCCTGAAGAGTTTTGAAATAGATCAAACCGTGATTGAAATAGACGATAATAATATTTCAACAAATTTAAAAGAAGATCAATTAAGCAAGGTAGGAGATATTTCTGATATTTATAAAGCCTTGGTCTTGGGAACTCGGGACTATGTTCAAAAAAATAACTTTAAGGGAATATTGATTGGTTCATCTGGAGGGATTGATTCAGCCCTAACTGCTGCAATAGCGTCTGATGCATTAGGCCCTGAAAAGGTAAATACAGTTATGATGCCTTTTAAATATACTGCAGACATTAGCGTTGAAGATGCTCAACAGCTAGCAGAAAATCTTGGTTTTACTCATAAGGTCATTCCCATTTCGGAGATGTTTACGGCATTTAAAAATTCTTTGGATGGAAAGTTAGAGCCGAGAGAATTCGATAAAACTGAAGAAAATCTCCAATCGAGATGCAGAGGAGTAACACTCATGGCTCTTTCAAATAATTTGGGATATTTAGTTCTCACAACGGGAAATAAAAGCGAAGCAGCTGTGGGTTATTCCACACTATATGGTGATACTGCGGGAGGGTTTTCTGTTCTTAGAGATGTTTACAAAACAACCGTCTATGATTTGGCCAGATACAGAAATTCTCTCAGCAAAGCCATACCTCAAAGAATAATTGATAGAGAACCTAGCGCAGAGTTATCAGAGGATCAGAAAGATAGTGATTCACTACCAACTTATGATTTGCTTGATCCCATTATTGAAGCATATGTTGAGAACGATAAGACTAAAAAAGAAATTATTGATTCAGGTTTTAACTCAGACGACGTACAAAAGGTTATAGATTTAATCAATTTCAATGAATATAAAAGAAGGCAAGTTCCACTAGGCATAAAGATCTCGGCAAGAAACTTTGGCAAAGACAGAAGATATCCAATTACTAACTTCTGGAAAAACAATATATAGACATTATAATGCTCTAAAACACAATATTTTGTGTAATTAAGGCTTTTTAAACTATAATTGCTTTAAATATTATGAAAAAAGAGCAGGAAAAAAACCCGAGGCAATCGGAGTTTAATCTAGCTACGGTTAATGGTGAGCAAATATTACTTCCTCACGATGACCTTTATATCCCACCAAATGCTCTAAAAATTTTTCTAGAATCATTTGAAGGCCCTTTGGATCTTCTTCTCTATTTCATTAGAAAACAAAATTTAGACATACTTGATATCAATGTTGCTGAAATCACAAACCAATATGTTGAGTACATTGAATTAATGGAAAAATTGCAGTTTGATCTTGCTGGAGAGTATCTCCTAATGGCAGCATATTTAACAGAAATTAAGTCCAGAATGATGTTGCCAGTTGAAACTGCTGAAGACGAAATGGAAGATGACCCAAGGGCTGAACTTATTAAAAGGCTACAAGAATATGAGCGTTTCAAAACTGCATCTATGAAAATTGAGTCCATGCCAAGAATTAATAGAGATTTCTTCCCAGCAAGTACAGCTCTTCCCGAGTTTGAATCTAAAGAGGCTCTGCCATCTTTAGAGTTAGAGAAGCTATCTAATATTTTTTATGAATTACTAGAAAAACAAAAACTAAGGGGAAGTCATATTATCGAGTTTGAAAAACTTTCTACTAGAGAAAAAATGTCCAATGTCTTAGAACTACTAGTTAGTGAAAACTTTTTAGAATTTTATAATCTTTATAAACAGGCTGATGGAAAGCTAGGTTTGATTGTTACCTTTTTAGCTGTTTTAGAATTAGTTAAAGACTCTATGATTCAATTAGTTCAATCTGATTCTTTTGGGCCCATTCACGTCAAAGCAAAGGAAAAAGTACATTAAGAGCATGGATAATTTATCTTTAATTATTGAGGCCTTACTTTTTTCTTCTTCAAGACCTTTAAACGAGAAAGAAATATTGTCTGCTTTTGATCTTAGCAGCCCTCCGACATCAAGCGAAATTAAGCAAGCTTTGAAATCCATTGAGGAAAAATATTCAGAAAATTCAATTGAATTAGTAAAAGTTGCAAGCGGTTATCGGCTCAGAATTAGACAAGAATATTCTTCCTGGGTAGCAAAATTATGGGAAGCTAAACCTCAAAAATATTCCCGAGCTCTTTTGGAAACTTTAGCTTTGATTGCCTATAAGCAACCTATTACTAGAGGGGAAATTGAAGAGGTAAGAGGAGTTTCTGTAAGTAGTCAAATCATTAGAACTCTTTTAGATAGATCTTGGATCAAAGTTGTGGGTCACAGAGATGTTCCTGGAAGACCGGCATTATTCTCAACAACAAAAGATTTTCTAGATGATTTAAACCTATCTAAACTTTCAGATTTACCAGAATTACCAGAAATTCAAAATATTCCAGAGGAAGCTCAAATATCCCTTTTGAATGAACCTTCTCCAAGCAATTCAGAATAGAAACAATTGTCTAAGGAGAGGATTCAAAAAATATTAGCTCAAAACGGTTACTCATCTAGAAGAAAAGCTGAAAGTCTTATAAAAGAAGGCAGGGTATTCATCAATGATATACCGGCTAAGTTGGGAGATAAGATTTCTAGTGATGATAAAGTTTATATTGATGGCAAAGTAATAAATATTCTCGAGAGAATTTCCTCCGAACTTTTAATGTATAACAAACCTGTTGGAGAAGAATGCTCTCATGCTTCATCAAAAAGAACCATATTTGAGAATTTACCTAAACCAAAATCTGGAAAATGGATATCCATAGGAAGATTGGATATTAATACCAGCGGACTTCTATTAATCACTAATGACGGAAAATTAGCAAATGACATAATTCATCCCTCTAATGAAATTGAAAGAGAATACATCGCAAGAATTAGAGGTAAACCTGCAGATTCAAATCTCAAAAAATTAACGTCTGGTATCACAATAGATAAAGAAAAAATATTTTTTACTGATCTTGTCAAAGGCAAAGAAACTTCATCTCATACTTGGTTTGCTTTGGTCATCATGTCTGGCAAAAATAGATCTGTAAGAAAGTTATGGGATTCAATAGGTCATGAGGTATCTAGGTTAAAAAGAGTAAGACTAGGAAAACTGTTTTTACCAAAAGAACTTAAGGAAGGGAAATTCAAAAGAATTAGCCCTGACGAGGTATTTGATTAAATATATTTCATTAAATCTGCTATTTGATTTATCTTCGAGGTTGGTTTTAAAAGAGAAGCATCTTTTTTATCAATATATCCGTACAAGGCAAGTGCGGAGTCTATTCCAGAATTATTTGCTGCTTCTATATCTCGCCAATTATCTCCAATGTAAATAGATTGCTCTTTTTTTGCGGTTGTTTTTGCTAAAGCAGTATTTATACTTTCCGGATCAGGTTTTCTTTTGCCATTTACATCCTCAGGAGAAACTATTGCTTTAGCAAGGCTTTGCCATTTAAATTTCTCACAAATCTCTTGAGAGAACTTTTTTGGTTTATTTGTCACGATCATCCAGTCAACCCTATTTTTGGATAATTCATTAAGAAATTCATCAACACCAGGAAAAGTTTTAGAAAGAAGATAGTTCTTATCATATTCGTCAAGGAGATCATTTCTAAGTTCTTCGAACTCAGAATGATTTTCATCAATTATAAAGCTATCTTGAATCAACCTACCTACACCATCAGAAACTCTATTTCTAACAAATTCAAAAGTAACTGACTTTTTTTTCTTTCTCTTTAATAAGGTGTTAAGACAAGTTAAAAACTCTGGAGCTGTATCCAAAAGAGTGCCATCAAGATCAAATAGAAAACATTTATATTTTTTTTGCATGAATCAGATAATTAACATCAACATTTTTTCCTAACCAATAATTTTTAGTCAGGGGGTTGTAACTCATACCAGTTAATTCTTTGATAATAAGGCCATTATTTTCCATCATTTTTATGAGTTCAGATGGTTTGATAAATTTTTCATATTCATGCGTACCCTTGGGTAAGAGATTCAAAATATATTCAGCACCGACAATTGCAAATAGAAATGACTTAGGGTTTCTATTTATGGTTGAAAAGAAAATATCGCCATTTTGCTTACAAAGATCAGAACATGTTTTTACGAGTTGATTAGGATCAGGAACATGTTCGATTGCTTCGAGACAAGTTACAACATCAAAATGTCCATTATTTTCGGGAAGTAAGTTTTCCGCTTCTCCCAGAATATAGTTGATTTCAATATTTTCCTTATTTGCATGACTTTTTGCTGTATGTATTGCAACATCCGATATATCAACTCCAGATACATTACCGCCTTTTATAGAAAGGGCTTCTGCCAATAGACCACCCCCACAGGCAACATCAAGAATTTGCTTATTTTTTAGTTCAGTTCTTTCAGAAATATAACTAGCACGAAGAGGATTAATTATGTGCAAAGGAGCAAATTTTCCTGATGGATCCCACCATTCTTTGGCTATTTTATTAAATTTTTCTTTTTCTTTCGGGTCGATATTCATTTGCCTATCATTATGTTAGATTTACACTCTTTTTCAAATTAATGTCTAAGAATCTTATATGAATATTTTTTTCCCGAAAGAACCTGAATTTGAGAAAAGAGTTTCTTTAACTTTGGAATCGGCCAAAAAATTCTTGGATAAAGGCTTAAATATCTCAATAGAAAAATCTTTTGCTGAGCACCTCGGAAGTAGCGATAAAAAATTTGAAGATCTTGGAGTAAAAACATTAAACCGCGATGAAGGTTTTGCTTCAGCCGAAATAGTTTGTAGTGTTAGAAATCTTACTGAGAATGATCTGGATAAAATAAATCAAAGCACCTTACTAGTAAGTTTTCTTGACCCATTTAATGAAAAATCCCTTGTTAAAAAAATAAAAGAAAAAAATATATCAGCTATCAGTATGGAACTTGTTCCTAGGATTACTAGAGCTCAAAAGATGGATGCTTTAAGTTCACAGGCAAATTTGGCCGGATACTCTGCAGTCATAATTGCCTCGCAAGAATTACAAAAAGCATTACCTATGATGATGACAGCTGCAGGTACAATTTCTCCTTCAAAGGTATTTGTCATTGGAGTTGGAGTTGCAGGACTTCAAGCAATAGCAACAGCAAAAAGATTAGGTGCGAAGGTTGAAGCTTTTGACACTCGACCCGTTGTAGAAGAACAAGTTAGGTCTTTGGGAGCTCGTTTTGTAAAAATAGATATTGGAGAAACAGGAGAGACTGAACAAGGATATGCAAAAGAATTAACCCCAGAACAAATTGAAATGCAAAGAGAAGGGATGAAAAAAGTTTGTGCTTCCTCTGATATCGTAATCACTACAGCACAAGTCTTTGGAAGGCCGGCTCCCACACTTGTCACAAGCGAAATGGTTTCCGCAATGAGCCAAGGCTCAGTAATTGTTGATATGGCTGTAGGAACGGGGGGTAATGTTGAAGGTTCCGTTCCAAATGAAACCATTGACCTAAATGGAGTAAAAATAATTGGGAATACTAATCTCCCTGGCGAACTCCCTTTTCATTCAAGTCAAGTTTATTCTTCAAATATATTCAATTTGATAGATGAGTTTTGGAATGAAGAAGAGAAACAATTAAATCTTGATGTTTCAGACGAGATTTTATCAATTTGTCTTGTTTCTCATGAAAAAGAATACATAAACAAAACCATAAAGGAGATAATGAATTAAATGGAATCCCAAGCTTTACTAGTTTTGCTCTTGTTTGTTCTTGTGCTTTCAATATTTTTGGGTTTTGAGCTCATCAATAAAGTACCATCGACTCTCCATACTCCCCTAATGTCAGGAGCCAACGCGATATCTGGAATTACTATTGTTGGAGCTCTTTTAGCTTCAGGAGGAGAGGGTACTTTTTCATCAATAATAGTTGGTACTTTTGCAGTTTTCTTTGCCTCTATTAATGTTGTTGGAGGTTATTTGGTAACGAACAGAATGTTAAAAATGTTTAAGAAAAAATGATCACCTTTTTTCAATCTTCAATTTTCGTAAATTTAGCTTACATTTTTGCTTCTATTTTATTTATTTTCGGTTTGAAAATGCTGAGTTCACCAGAGACTGCACAAAGAGGAAATCTTGTTTCTGCATCAGGGATGTTGATTGCTATCTTAGTTACTTTGTCTCAAAACGAAATAATATCTTATGAATATTTGTCAATTGCTCTTCTTGGAGGTTTGATTATTGGAGTTTTGGCTTCTTTCCTAGTCAAAATGACTTCAATGCCAGAATTGGTAGCTTTGTTCAATGGTTTTGGAGGGATTGCAAGCTTATTGGTTGGAGTTGCTGAATTCATAAATCCATCTAGTTCGACTCTTATTCAGATTATCGCAATTTCATTTACTGTTTTAATAGGCGGAATAACATTCTCAGGAAGTCTTGTAGCTTTTGGAAAGTTATCTGAAATTATTTCTGGTAAGCCACTTATCTTGTTTGGACAAAGATTTGTTTTATCGGCTTTGTTATTAGTTGCCTTGCTCTTAGTTCTTGAATTAATCATATCAACAGGCTTGTTGAATATTTCATCTCAAACTATTCTTTTTATTCTCATTGGCGTGACTTTGATATTAGGTGTGCTTTTAACTGCGCCAATCGGTGGAGCTGATATGCCGGTAGTAATTGCTTTGTTGAATAGTTATTCTGGTCTTGCAGCATCCTCAGCTGGCTTTGTAATTAACAATAATGTACTAATAGTTGCTGGTGCTTTGGTTGGAGCTAGTGGACTTATTCTTACTAACATAATGTGTAAGGCAATGAATAGGTCATTATCAAATGTTTTGTTTGGTGGTTTTGGTGCAGCTACTTCATCTTCTATAGGAAGTGGACAAATTCAAGGAGAGGTTAAACCTATTACTGCAGAGGATGCCTATCTTATTTTAGAAGCTGCAAATTCAGTTTTAGTTGTTCCTGGTTATGGAATGGCAGTTTCTCAAGCGCAACACGTTGTAAGGGAATTAGGAGAACTATTAGAAGATAATGGTTGTGAAGTTAAATACGCAATTCATCCTGTAGCTGGCAGAATGCCAGGACATATGAATGTTCTTCTTGCCGAGGCAAATGTTTCTTATGACGTTTTGGCTGAGCCAGATGATGTTAATCCTTTAATGGATACTATTGATGTATGCATAGTTATTGGGGCAAATGATGTCGTAAATCCGGATGCTAGAGAAAATGAAGGAAGTCCCATATACGGAATGCCAGTTATTGAAGTCGATAGAGCAAGAACAGTATTCATCTTAAAAAGAAGTATGGCTGCGGGCTTTGCAGGTATCGATAACCCGCTTTTCCTAAAAGAAAATTCAAGAATGTTATTTGGGGATGCCAAAGAGTCCATTTCAACTTTGGTCTCTGAATTTAAGTCTTAAAGCCCTATTTTTAGAAGCTAAAACACCTATAAAATGTTAAAATAATGGTATTAAATGAGCCACTATTTTTACTATAAATTTCATTAGTTTTTCATTAATTTTTCTCTATGGATGACATAACAGAAGATGTAATTCCCGTTAATATTACGGA
>Ga0208277_1001020_pt1 | contig 16461 bp, 13 predicted proteins | sample ETNtaG_5_FD_185782 | JGI IMG/M metagenome (GOLD analysis project Ga0208277, IMG submission 185782) | Marine microbial and viral communities from oxygen minimum zone, Eastern Pacific Ocean - ETNP201406SV205 (SPAdes) (version 2) | ecosystem: Environmental > Aquatic > Marine > Oceanic ...
TTCCTGTTCCGTCATCGAGTCCTTTTTCCCAATGATGTGGTAATGGTGTAGTGAGTCCCGGTGGAGGCTGGCCATCCTTATCTCTTCCAAGCGCAGAGAATATTTTATGCCTAGCTGGAGGTAAAATCCCAACACGCCAAGATAGCTTCATACTCAACCAATCTTCTTGAGGATTCTTGATCACAATTTTCCCTTTCAGGTTTTCACCACTTTTTACCTCTTCAATAGTTATCTTAGGGCTCTTGGGGGCATTTGAAAGGAATAAACGCTGTCTTCGCAAATCACCAAGGTTTGCTGCAATACGTAAGAAAATTGGTGCTACCATCATTGGTACAATTATGACTGCCAATATCGGATAGTCTAGCAAACCGAATCTAACTTTTCCAGTACCAAATGTAGTAATCCCGAGTGATGATTGAATTGGTGCCGTAAATAGATAAAACAAGCACAGTAGTAGAATTACAACTAATCCATTGATGTAATTACGAACTTTAGCATGTATTGGATGAGGTATGAGATACCAACCAGTTCTCTGCTTCTCAATTATCTGAGGTTTTTTTCCATGATAGTTGGAGTCTTTCTCATATTCTCCTTCAATAACTCTTTCAACTATCCAAGAATCTTCAGTTCCTAGTCTGAATGGTGGAATAACAGGGCCGTCTATTTCAAACGAATGTTCGACAATAGGGATATGTTTTGCATTTAATTTTGCAGATTCGAAAGGTGGGTACCTGATACGATGTTTAACACTGACCATTTTTACACCCCTTAAGCAAATAACAATTTGAATCCAGCTCGGACTGCCAATTTTCTAAATTCAGGTACTTTACGTAGCAAGGTCATCCCTAAAGGAACTGGATGTTCTATGTCACCTTCAAGATTAATTAAATCTAATATTTCTGGCCGGTTGAACATCCTGAAGTGTGAATCTAATTCCTCATCATCTGGAATTGTAACAATCAAATCACGAAGTGCTCTAGCCCTGTCTTGCTCTTTTCTAAATGCCTTGAATGGTTTACAAACAGTAGCCAAATCACTTGAGCGTAATCTTCCCTTTTCAATAGCTTTGACTAGTTTTTCAATGATTGCATCAACTTGTCTGAATCCAGGTCCAATCCCACCACCAGTAGTAGGTTTCGCCATACCTGCAGCATCTCCAATTACCATGACTCGGTCTTTGAATGGCTTCTTGATAACTCCACACGGAACAGGGCCACAATAACGTGCAATTTCTTTTACATCAGCAAATCTTTCTTTCCATAAAGGATGTTGGATTAGTGCATCATAACATTGTTCCATGCTCCTTCCTTCAAGATCTTGCGGTCTGGACCAGACTCCAATGCGATGAGTGTTGTCGCCAGTTGGAATGACCCAAGCGAAAAGCCCAGGGGCAATATCTCTGCCAGTATACATTTCCAGCCAATTATCCTTGCCAGTTAAACCACTTACATCTGCCTGGAAACCTATCATCATCTCTTTTGGACGCCCCATCTTGAAATGCCGACGTGTCCAAGAATGAGCGCCATCTGCACCAATTAGCAAATCACATTTGAGGTCAATGATTTCTCCCTCTCGTTCGATTTTAAGTTCAACTTGGTCTTCCCTAACTTCAGCTTCAATTGGCTTTGACATCAACCATAGGTGGGCGCCAGCTTCCATTGCTTGGGCAACAACCCCTTGGTCGAATCTCTTGCGGCAAACCACGTGAGTTCTTATGTGTCCATCTTTTCCAACAGGCACCATGATGCCTGATGGTGAGTGAATAAGTGCTCCATCAACGTTCTGGAGTATTGTTTCTTGCAAATTTACTCTTTCCATTGCAGGTGGATTAACAAGTCCTGCGCATTGAAAAGGCCTTCCAATTTCAGCGTGCTCTTCGATCATTAATGTTGAAACACCACGCAATGCCAATTCTGTTGCTAAACGTCCGCCGACTGGGCCGGCGCCGATGATAACAACTTGGTACATCAGGTGGTACTGTCAACCTCTATATTGTCAAGGTTGTGCCAAATTATCTCTTAGCGAAGCGATATCCTATGGATTCGTTACCCTTGAAGTAAAGTGTTGCAGTGAATGGTTTACCTGCTTTTGATGTGAAGTCCTCAAACGGTCCAATTTTCTTCTTCTCAACAAGCTCTTTTGCTTCTTCACGGGTTATCACTCTCTTGCTAACTTCTCGCATTATCGATATCTTACATCCTTCGGAATTTGGCTCTGATTGGTAATGTGTCTCAGTTTCTATTATTCCGACATTGTGTTTTGGGCACATTGCTACAATTCCTTCAACTACTGGGAATCTAGTTGCATCAGCAGCAGGTGCTCTTGGCGGGAACTCAAATCCTACTTTGTTAGCCTCCAAAACAAGGAATGCAGGGAATGGTTTACCCCGCTTTGATGTGAAGTCCTCGATTAAATCCGACTTTCCTTCTGTCAATATTTTCTTTGCCTCAACAACAGAGATGTCTCGTTTGCATATGTTCTTTCCAAGTCCTCTGAATTTGCATTCGCCATTATCACAAGCATAGGCCTTTTCGCCAATTCTTATTATGCCTTGATCACATTTTGGACACGGGCAAAGTTCCTTATCATCGGAAGAAGTAGTTTCTGCATTACTGCCTGCAATGTTGACCTTTCCATCATCACCAATGCTGACCGAAACTTCGTATGGACTACCATCTCTAGAAAAGAATCCGTGTAATTTCTCAATTGTTTTGTTTTCTAGCAGTCTGGAAGTAGTACCCCTGTCAAACCACCGGCCACTAGCATCTTTCCACATTACAAAGGAGCAACCTTTGTCTCTACCTTCATTCTTTTCACAGATGTAAGAAAGTACAGTTTCCCCAATATTTGAACCACATAATGGACAACTACCTAGTGGTGTGTCCTTGGAATATAATTCTGCACGGTCATGGTCACGAATATTGTCTACCATCTCTTGAACAATTTCACGAATAGTTTCCATGTATGCTTCTCTCATGTGTGTGCCCTTTTGGACCCCATCAAGTTTAGATTCCATATCTCCTGTCAGTTCCGCAGAGGTAATCCATTCAACTGGGATTCTACGAAGAATATCTATCATCTTGATTCCATGGGGGGTAGCTCTTAATGATCCACCTTTCCCTCTTCCAATGAATTCTCGGGAGATTAATTTTTCAATAGTATCAGCTCTAGTTGCTGGAGTTCCAAGTCCCTTTCCTTTCATAGCAGCAGCGAGATCTTCATCTTCGATTTTCTTACCAGCGTGCTCCATTAATCGTAGTAAACCGGCTTCCTTCAGTCTGCCAACAGGCTTTGTTTTTTCCTCTTTGAATTCATGAGATTGTATTGTGGCTGGGGCCGGGTTAGATGGTATTGCTCCCCATCCGTCAGGTAATTTCTGACTCTTTGGACGAACTGCTCTCCACCCTTCAGTAGTTATGCTTCTTGCTTCTTTGATGAAGCCCTGGCCTGATTTTGTAGCAGTTCTTTTCTCAACTTTCCAAACAGATTCTGGGTGGAATGATGCCAAAAATTGTCTTGCTATTAAGTCATACAACTTTGCTGCATCAGCGCTTAAATTTCCGGGAGGGATTTTACCGGTTGGTATTATGGCAAAGTGATCAGAGACTTTGGAGTTGTCAAAATTTCTTTTGACATTCTTTAGACCATCATCGATCAATCTCTGTGAGTGAGGGTTTAATTTATCCTGGGCACCAAGTTGTCTAATTGTCTTAGAAATCGACTCCATCATGTCTTCGGGTAGGTGTCTTGAGTCTGTTCTTGGGTAAGTTGTCAACTTGTGTGTGTCGTACAATTCCTGTGCTACGGATAGTGTTCTTTTTGCTGCCCACGACCACATATTGTTTGCCTCTCGCTGTAAACTTGTCAAGTCAAAATTTAGTGGCGGTTTCTCTGTTGAATTACGGTCTTTCTGAGATACGGTGAAATCTCCTTCTGATTTGATTACCTCTTCCAGAAGTTCTTTCTCGCTCTTTTCCATGATTCTGTGAGCTTTCAATTCAGGAAATTCAGGATCATCTTTGTGTCCAGAACGCTCCCATCTAGCTGTCCATTTCGCGTTGCCACTTTCAAATTCAGCTTCTAATTCCCAAAATGGCTCAGGGTTGTGTGAAAGAACTTCTAATTCATGTTCTACTATCATGGCCAGTGTAGCTGTTTGTACACGACCTAGAGAAAGTGACTTCTTGTCATTACGGCTTGTTCTTAGGAATGTTGCAGCTACTCTTGAGCCATTCATTCCGATAATCCAATCTGCTTCTGCTCGCGATACCGCAGCATCTCGCAAAGGTGAGTAGTCATCAGAAGGCGCCCTGTTATCCCATGCATTCTGTATCGCATCTGTAGTTAGTGATTGTAACCACATTCGACTCATAGGTGATTTCACTTTGGAGTATTGAATGATTCTTCTGAAAATCAATTCCCCTTCTCTGGCAGCGTCACAAGCATTCACAACTTCTGTACAGTCCTTGCCAGAAATCATTTTCTTAATCGCAGTTAATTGTTTTCTGTTGGAGCCTCTTCCAGTAATTGGTTTAAGTTCAAAATTCTCTGGAATGAAAGGCAGTTTATCGATGGACTTCCTCCAATTTTTGAAAGATTCATCATATTCTTCAGGTGTTTTTAGTTCAAGTAGATGACCTATAGCCCATGTCACCCATATGCTTTCAGATTGCCAATGTGTTTCTTGTTTGGAAGTAGCTCCCAAAACCTTGGCAATATCTGCGGCGACACTCGGCTTCTCCGCGATAATTACTACTGGCATGTTTCGGCTGGGGAAAACCGGCGATACTTGAAGCCTCGGATTGTATGGTTTTCAGCAGGTACTATAGTACCTGTAAAAAATATGAATTTTTTTTAGCGAATAAATTGGCTTCTCCGGAAGGACTCATTCCACTCACCTTCTGCACCAGGTCCGCCACAACCTATGCAACCAGGATATCCTGCTTCGAGAAGATCTGTAACTTGTTCGAAGAAATCAGTCCAGTTGCAAAGTGGAACCCAGCAAATTTCATCATGAGGTTCTTCGACGCCAAAGTAAGCCATTTCAATTATTTTGAACTCACCTTCGACAACACTCGGTAAAGATGTTTTGGAAGGTATATGATCGGAAATAGACTGTATCAAAGTCCATGCTTCTTTGGAATATTTAGAAGGAACTGACAAAATACAATCATCTTCCCTAAGGAATCTCCTTGCTGCCTCTCTAAGGGATGGCCACCGGGGGTCCTTCATGTCCACTTTAGGGCCCATGATAGGGCAAGATTTGAAGGATGCCCTTCACGACGAGTATACAATGGGGCTAGGTTATTCTCTACTTGTTCGCCCCATGCTGGCGTTAATGGATAGCGAAAAAGCACACTCTAGGGCTCTTCTTGGTCTCAGAATAACCTCGTTCACTTTCCTTGGGAGATGGATGCTACGTGTTCTTTACCGTCCAAGAAATGTTGTCTCAAATTGTATGAGTTTAGAGTTCTCTAACCCTCTCGGGCTTGCTGCTGGAATGGATAAAAAAGCTGAAGCAATGCCCGGTTGGGAAAATTTGGGCTTTGGTTTCATCGAAATTGGTGGGATTACGGAACATGAGCAATCTGGTAATCCAAAGCCTCGTATGTTCAGGTCTGGGAAATACGGTGCATTAGTCAACAGAATGGGGTTTAACAACCCAGGCAGTCAACGTATGTCGGAACATCTCGCTAAATCCTCGAAACCAGGTGTTCCTTTATTCCTTAATGTAGGTAAATCAAAAACCACTCCCTTGGAAGATGCACATTTGGATTATGCGAAAACTGTAGAGAGGTGCGAGGCTTATGTTGATGGCTTCGTAATTAATGTCTCTTCACCAAATACTCCAAACCTCAGAGAGTTACAGAAAGATGAAGATTTAGCAAGAATAATCGAAGCTGTGCAAATCTACTCTGGTGAAAAACCGGTTTTGATTAAGATTGCACCAGACCTTGAAGATATGCAGATTCGTTCTATCGTCGACACAGCTAGAGGACTTGGGTGTGCAGGAATAGTTGCTACTAATACAACGATTGAACGTCCTGATGAAAATGGGATTATGTTAGAAAAAGGCGGTCTTTCTGGAAAACCCTTACGTCAACGTTCTACTCAAGTTATACGATTAATCGCAGATCATACTGATGGCCAGTGGCCAATTATCGGCGTAGGTGGTATTTCTAACGCAGATGATGCTTGGGAGAAAATTATCAATGGTGCCAGTTTGATTCAAATTTATTCTGCGATGGTTTTTCAAGGTGCAAGCGCAATAAAATCAATTGTAAATGGCTTAGATAAAAAATTGAAATCACATGGTCTATCGAAGTTAGAGGATGCAGTCGGTCTTGCTAGGAGGTTATGATATGTTCACTCATCGCACCAGACTATTACTAATTGGAGGAGTACTCACCTTGGCATTAGCCGCTACTTTGCTATTAGAGGCCCCTGAAGCGACTAGAAGCGTGGATGAGGTAATGGACAGCCCAGAAGACCTCGAAGGGCGAGAAATCGCCATAAGAGGTGAAGTTCGCGATGGCTCAATAAATAACGAGACTTCAACATTCATACTTCACGGAGAATTTGAGGAATTGCTGATTGATTTTAGTGACGCATCAGTATCTAATGGGTTGGATGATAATCGAACCGTTTACGCAGAAGGAATGCTAGTTCAGAAAGACGGTATTTGGGTCTTTGAAGCCGATGTTATCAAGACTAGTTGCCCCTCAAAATATGAAGAAGCCGCAGAAGAATAACTTTCGGTGGGTTCAAAACAGTTAGGCTTCACGGCAAGTCGGGATAGGAGGGGAGTTTGCGTGCCCTCTTCCGCAAATCGCAAATGGCGGTCCGAACACCGAGGAGCGGCTCAGCCGGTTCATGGGTTCCCATAGGCGGACGTCGATGTCTCGCCCCCACGTGACCCGGGTGTCACGAACCGAAGCCGGAAGGAGTCGGGAAATGAATAACCGGGGGAACAGGTCAGGCCGGGAACGGAGCAGCCCTACCTGGGGCCATGGGTGCCGTGGGGTAACGGGACGGAGGAAGCTTGTGGATTTGGCCTATGGATACGAGGGTCCACCTTCGGGATTCCCACTTTTCTTCAGTTTTCAAACAAGGGTTTGTAAGCCTAGTCTTTGAGTACTAATCGATTGACATGAATGATTTGGCAGTGGTTACTTTTTGGTTTTCTTCAATATTCATAGGGCCTATGTGGGTCATGATGTGGTTCTTTCCTCGACATGATATTACGAAGAAGATCGTTGGCGACTTACGAATTTGTGTAATGCCATTAATCGCATCATATGGAATATTACTGATTCCAAATTTCATTGATGTAATGATTTCACTGGGTACTCAAATGCCAACTCCAGATATTGTATTAGAATTATTTTCTAGTGATGAAATGATTATGCTAGCATGGCTACATTTCCTCGTTATGGATACATTTGCTGGCAGGTACATTTGGATGCGTATGCTGGCTGCCGAGCACCCAATTCAGATATCAATGCCAGTTTTGCTATTCTGTATGATGGCGGGACCAATTGGTTTGCTGATTGGTATACTAGCAACTTCAGATGTCAAAGACGACATCTCCGTACCATCCGGGCCCCTCGAATGAGGGTACTTCTGGCCAATCAGAAGGTATTGTTTCCTTTGGCTTAACTTCTCTGAAAGCAAATTCATGAGTAGTGACTGCCTTAATCTCAACTTCTAATTCAATTTCATCTTTGGACACATAAGACACCTGGGCTTCGATTACCCCGTCACGAATCATTGGCTGACATTCAAGTAAAAATTCTTCATGGACTTCTGCTCGGTAAATCACTTCATCTAACCACTTAACTATCATTATGTCAAAATTTCCTTCATGGGATATTTCCCACCTTGCAACCTTTCTCTGAATTGAGTTAACATCTTGATTTCCTGCCAAGAGAATAGATTGCATCCCGAGAGTCATCTCTCTAAGGAGATCGTTTCTATTTTTGCCGAAGGCCCTTATGCCGATATCGGCAGTTGTTGGGCGAACCCAGTAACTCAAACAATCACCTCTGGGATATCTGTAGACTCCATGCAACTTCGCCTAGTCTGTTGGCAAGGTCATCACTAGTCAAAGTGAAGTTCTGGGTACCGCTCATAATACATTCACATGCTGCGTTAGCAAGATGCGCAATATCTTCGACAGTTAGTCCTAGATTTACTCCTGCTGCTACTGCGACTGCAGCAGCATCGATTATTCCAATCATTCCTCGGGGTTCTGGTAGCGTACACGGTGCTGAAATAACTTCATCATTGGATGTATAAACAGTAACTCCATTTTCTCCTTGAAGTACCATTAAGTTACTCCAATCATTTTCCTTAATCAGTACTTTTGCAGCTTCAGATGAATCACTGCTAGCCATTCTTTTAGCCATCAAGTCTAGACCTCTGGTTTGGAATATAACCCAATCTGCTCCTGCTGTTCGATGAAGACCTGTAAGTTTTGGATCACAAATAACTGGAACTTTTGCTACCTTTGCAGCATTGATAAGACGTGCAGCTCCTTCATCAGTAACTACTCCTTGTCCATAATCTGAAATGACTAAGGCATCAGAAGAGGAGATTCGCTTGACAGCTTGGTCCATGATAGTCGAATGCGCTTCAGCATCAATAGGAGTATCGTCTTCAATGTCCCACCTCAAAACAAGTTGTTGATTGGAAATTAGATATTCTCTTCCTGCGATAAGACGTGTTTTCACAGTGGTAGTCCGATCTTCAATGATAGCGATTCCATCACATTCTACTTCCTCTTCCTCAAGTGCTTCAATTATGCTTTCACCAGGTAAATCGTCTCCGATTACTCCAAACAATATTGCGTCAAGTCCTATATTTTCCAGACCTCTTGCAACGTGTGCTGCAGCACCAACATCCTCGTGACGGTGAGTTTCCTTTAGAACCGGAACCGGAGCACGGGAGTTTAGATTATTGGCATAACCATGTATGTATCTATCCAACATAATATCCCCTACCAAGACTACATCTCCTGACATATTCTTGATTTGAGTTTGTAGGTTTACCAACCTGTCGTGGGTTTCGTGCTCAATATCGCTCATTCCCATATTACTACCTCCGGGGCTTCATGTTCTTCAATCATCTCTGTCGAGAAGTTCTGCAAGCAGAGTTGCATGACGTGAATCCGAAATTCCTAATGTTTCACGCAAAGTAGCAAGCATTGCGGCTTCGTCTGAAGTAATCATTCCATCTTCAAGAGCGGTAATCAATGTTGCTTTGTAAGCCTTTGTTGATTCATCCAATACCGGATCCATCCTAGCATCTGCCATCAATTTTTCATGGGTTTCTAGGTCTATTCCAAATGCTTCTCTCATAGTTTTCAAGAGTGCAATTTCATCTTGCATAATTTCTCCATCCACAAGAGCTTGCCTTAGCATGTCAAGATAAACATCCTCTGGTGGCGGTGCGTTCTGGGCACGCCTAGCCTCATCAGATAGTCTTCTAACTCTGTCAGGGTGCATTCCAACAAAGTTAACAACTTCAGAAATTAACTGTTGTTCATCCTTGGTAATTTTACCATCTTCCCAAGCTCTAGCAAGCATCCTTCTCACTAGGTTTTCACCTGCCTGAGCATCTAAGGAAGCGACTCCTTCTGGGTTAGATATAGGGGATATAACTGCACTATCATGGAAGACCATTCCTTCATCAACATGTGAAATTAATTCAAGTGTCAATTGACCGCCCTTTCTTAACGATGAAAGTACTACTTTCTTTCCATCTTTGATAACAATTTGAGAGAGAATTCTGTCTCTTAATCCTCCAGCCCGGTCTCGCCCTGACGGTGTAAGGCCATACACTCTACGTTTTTGTCTAGCGCCCGGTACATGCCTCTGGCTAGTAATTAGTTCAGAACGATTCTCCAACTTTTTCAATGTTCTAGGAACATGTTTTCTTTGAACATGAACTGCTGCAGAAATACCAGCCTGTGTAATTGTATTGGGTGCTTCCCAATTTCCTTCTGGTAGTATATTGTCAAAGAGATGCAATAGAGTACGCTCTTCGGTAGTTAATGTGCCGAGGTAACCATCAACCATACCTCTCCCTCACATTTGGGAGGAGGGGGGAGGCACATAAGACTGGTCACTCTGCGACTAACATGTCAGACGGGAAAAGACCCAAGTTAAGGGTTAGAAAAACCCGTCCAATAGGACAACTGGGGGATAGTCCTCCCTCCAAGAACCATCCCGTGCCTGAACTTAGAGATGGGGCGTGGTTCCTACCTGAACCAATTTCTAACCGGTTGCATCAAAAATCAGCATTAGGGGTTCCTGTATCTGGTGGTGTTCTTTTGAATGCTGAAGAAGTAATGTTCTGCCATTGGAATCGACATGTCCCATTACCAAGTGGATGGGTCGATGACAGAATTGCTGAAGATTCTAATTTTGTTTACAAGTCTGTAGTTTTTGATGTTGTAAGGGAAGGAGGGGATAAAGTAGTTCCAATTGATGGTAAGTGGCTAAGATGGTCACGTGAATCACACCCTAGTCGTGGTGATGCTGAAGCAGTAATTAGATGGGCTAGAACTGGCGATGATTTGGATATTAGTGAACTGTTGTCTTGGGCCCAATCAATCTCTAAAGAGGGAATGTTGGCTGAATTGGCATTGATCGATGATGAAATGGATGTTACAATGTATCGACTGAGTATTATCCAGCCCCAAGGAAATCTTGAGCCAGCTACAAAAAATCATTATCCATTATTAGGCGTTGAGCATTTGTCTCGTCGATTCCTTAGAGAAGATGAATTGAATTGGATTAATGGCGTTGAGAATCAAGTAACTGATTTGTTTGGTGAACTCAATTCTAGGGGTCTATTGATGCGGCCTGGGTTCAAATATGGTTGTCGATGGAGAGTTTACTCTACCCCTGTAGATGTTGATCATGCTCCTTGGCTCTTACAAATGGAAGAAGATTCACCCCGTAATTGGGAGGGAGTCAGTCTATCTGTAAGACTAGCTGAAGGGGTCCATAAAGGATGGGTCATCGCTCTCAAGAGGGACGACTGGTGTTTCTTGCTCATCCGAAGACACCTCCCTGGAAGGTGAATTAATTCCTAGGACTACCCACAGTGTTGCAAGAGCTAACGCTATTGGAATTATTTTTGCAGGTTCTGTATATTCTTCGAAAGTAGAAACATCTGATTTCACAGCAGTTAATTCCACAGTTATTAGGTACCTGTGTCCAGATTCTGATGCCAAAATAACTTCTCCTTTAACCATCATGCCAGGTGAAAGTAATTCTGAGGGGTCAATATCTATTACAATAGTTGATCCAGGAGTTATTTTTTTGTTGATATCTGTAGTTGCAACTCTTGAGAGAGGGCCATCAATTCCAATGTTCCAAGTCTGTGGTGCATCTCCCGAAACTTCGATTGGGATTTCAATTTTTGATAGTTCATCATATTCAATATCGCTGGTAAATGTTGTTTCGATTGGTACATTTCCAAATATCTCGAATTCATGTCTTACATCTACATTCGTACCGGAATTACATGATATAGTACCTGTGATTAATCCAATAACGCCTATTGTTCCAGTTTGCTGGAACTTAATTTCCCCATCTTCAACTATGATATCTCTTCCATCGCTGCTTTGAAGGTCAAACATAATCCCGTCGCAATCTGCTTCAATTGGAATTCCGTCATTTATTGTTAATACTGAACCATAGTCTGGTAGGTCAACATCTGTTATATGGCCACACTCAGGTGAACCGAACTCTACGTGAGGTAAACCATCTTCAAGAATTATTTTAGCAGTCCAATCAACAAGAATGCCATCTCTATTTCGGATGGTAATTCCTTCTGCCCCAAATGTTTCGTTTTCCCAGAATAGGTCACTAGATTCACCTTCATTATTTCCGGCAACCATGTTCTGCTCCCCATCTGCTTCTATAACTACTAACCATGCTCTTTCAGGATGGGAATTTACATGATTATCTTCTACATCACCCGATTTCAAATCCTGTTGTAATACTAGAATACCGTTACCCGGTAGTCTAGAATCATATCCTGAATCACTTCTGTATTCGATCCAGATATATTCTTGGTCACCAATTGGAATTTTCAATGAAGTCCCTCCTTCAGAAAGACCCTGCATTTCGATTTTTGGACCTAAGCATCCAGTTCCTGGCATCCAGTCTAACTGCATTTCTTGATGCCTTTTACCGCCTACCAGTTCAATACTAGGGCTTGTTGGTAGGGCCGGCCATACGCCATTACCATTCCAATTTCCTTTGGCCATGATATCCCATTTTCCCACACCTTCCCAAACTTGGTTAACAGTAACATCCTCCACTGGATACAAATCTGCTGCTCCCAGTTGATGGTACATCTCATGTATTACTGTACCAAAATTATTGGCAGAATGTTGGCTAGATATTGTATAATGTGATATTTTCATTCCGTCGGGTAAGTCAACAATTTCTTCAATAGATGAAAAATGAGACCATATTCTTGAATTTGATCCACCACCGTCTTCCTGAGGTTTAGCACAGTGAAGAATCAGAAAGCGATCCACCCAGCCATCATCATTTAAATCAAATTTATCCCAGTCAACTTCATCTTCAATTTCTAAAACAATTTCTTGAGCTAGAACTCGAGGGTTAACACCATTTCTACCCACATCATTCTCTCCATTAACATCATGTCCGTAGTCTGACATTGGGAAATCTGTAGTTATTATGCGGTCATGATAATAAATCTCTAACGTAGAATTTGGAGAAATTCCCTGTCGAAGATAATTCTCGGCAGCATCGTCGAAAATGTTCGCTGCACGTTGTTGGTTACAATTTTCAACTTCCTGTTGGTCGGGGAAGTCGATTAACACAACAAACCATTTTTCTTCATCTGTAACTCCAACTAATGGCCCCTCCTCTTCTTCTTCACCTATAGTGATGGAATATTCCTCGACCAAGTTATTTACCGCTTCACCATTTACATATGCGCCCACTGTCAACAGTGCGAGTATAATGGCAATTGGCCAACCGACTGCAGGTCGCATCAGAGTCAAACATCCTGTCAAAAGGTATGAATCAATTGCTTAATAGATTCATTTCAATGCCCAATTCTTCGATTGAGGCTATCAACGAGGGGGTTGGATTAGTAATCCAAGCCTCATCTGGTTGCAAATTAAGACCGAATGGAATCCTATCACCAAAATACACAGTATTACATTCGGATTTTGTCAAAATATCTGTACATCGTATGCGTACACTTTCCTCACTCCAAGGACCCTGAACACATGCCATTGCCAATTCATAGTCAATATTGCTTCCATCAGTTCGAATTGCAGACAAATGTGCTAAATCAAGTGATTGTACTTGACACCCTAAGAATCGTAAAGAATCTATGTAATCCACAGGTAGTGATTCTATTACGCAACCTGAAAATACTAATTTGTCTGCACCAAATCTTTTCACATTATCCAATAACATATCTTGCTGCTCACTACTTCTGCAAACCGATTCATAGGCTATGTAGCCCATTCCTTTCAACGGATCAACTCTTGGTGATGTTCCGTGACAACTACAATCAACATATAGAACTCTGAATTTTCCACCATCAATGTCAAGTAAATCCATTAATCCATGACCTATGGGTATTGTTGCTCTAAATGCTCTGTATCCTGCGATTTCTACAAGTCCTGACGCAATGAAAGTCAATGTGAATAGCAACCCCGGTAAGCCATCTGGTATCACTAGCCACAGAAGCATCAACATGAAACCGTGTATTCGTAACCTCCACCAGCCGGCGTTTCCTGCCCAGAGAAGTTTAGACATCCCTGCAATGACAACTACGCTCATAGCTGCTAGTACCAATATTATTGCCCATGCAATCGAAATCGAGATGTGCAACATTTCTGCTGCATCATATCTGCCAATGAGTCCAGTATCTTCATTGAAGGAATGCCCATATGCGTAAAGCCACGGAAGAAATTCTGTGACGGTGAACACAAGCGAACATAATGCAAGACCCCACATAATTACCATCCATGATACAAATGCCCTTCTTTCACTAGGTAGTAGACCTGGTCTTGCAAATGTATAGGCTTGAATCATTGCATATGGAGCGGCTGTGAATAATCCTAGCAAAGATGCACTTAGCCATCTTGTACCAGCCCATTCATCTGGTGAAAAAATATTGATACACGATCCTGAACATGGATCCAATTGTAGTAAAACATGATGTAAAATTTCATCTATTGATATCGACCATATTATCGTTAGAATCACGACTAAAATTATGATTGAAGTTAGTCTCTTAGCAAATTCGTCAAGATGAGATTGAATACTGTTCCTGTCATCACTTGACAGGTGCAAGTCATTCATGGTAATCATACCATATCCATCGGTACTTCCTGAGCACGCGCTTGAACTACTGTACGGTATACTCCGTAAATACCCCAAAGCATACACATTGCAATTACAAGTGTGTAACCCCATGGAAGTTCAGTGTCAACAGCCCATCCTAGCCCGATTGCTAGACCTAAACTAATCACACCACGGCGAATGCCTTGAGGTACTGCTAATCGCATGTCTAGGTATGGAGGTCCACCGCCAAATCTTCGCTCATAGAATTCACCCTGAATAACTGCTGCTATGATAAGAATTGAAAGTGTGGTCCAGAAGTACATATTGCCTTGAGTCAGGTAGTCTTCAGCAATTTCCGCCTGTGCTTCAGCTTCCAATTCTTCATCGGATTTTTGGCCGAATAGGGAATCATAGTCACCGACGCTAATTGTTCTCAAACTAGGGTCAGCATCAGGTGTAGCAGTATCTGGAGCGCTAACAGTGAATGACAATGTGGTCCAGTGGTCTCCTGCATCAGGAGCACCACTTCCATCAACTGCATTACCTGCAAGTGAGAAGTGGATGTCGCCAACATCTTCACTAGGTGCAGTCCAACTTATTGCCCAATCATTACCGGGAGCATTATGAGATAGTGCACCTTCTGACAATTCTACTTCTTTGCTGCCTTCACCTGGTGTCAATACCCCAGATCCGTAATCCCAAATCATGTAACCGCCGGTTGAGTAAGATGCATGAGTTAGACTGATTGTGAAATTGTATTGAGTATCAGCAACATATGTTCTTGGCACTCCAGATATCGACAAGATAACTTCTGATGATGGAGAACCGCCTGCTCCGTGGCAAGAACAGCCTTCCTCAGGAACGATTCTATCATTGTGTTCCCACGGTGGTCCCTCAGAGTTACCAAATGCTGGCGCTGCAAGCATTATCGCCAAAACTGTAACCAGTAGCAAGGTGAACCTGCGGGACATCGATTAGTGCCACCTGTGATTGCCTATTGAACATTGTCACATTCTGTCGCCCCTAAAGGGGCGTATGCACGATGCAAAGAATCTCAAAGATCCTTGATTGCATTGTTCAAATCAGTCATCATCGCCTTACCATCGCCAAACAACATCATTGTCTTATCTTCATAGAATAGGTCGTTATCTACACCAGCATATCCAACTGACAAACTTCGCTTGATAATCACGACTGTGCGGGCTTGGTCAGCGTCAATGATTGGCATTCCTGCAAGTGGGCCTTCACCAGTCCTTGCCGCAGGGTTGCATGTGTCATTTGCACCGATAACAATAGCCATGTCACATTCTGAGAATTCAGAGTTAATTTCATCCATCTCGATGAGTTGCTCGTAAGGTACGTTTGCCTCAGCTAGTAGTACATTCATGTGTCCAGGCATTCTTCCAGCAACCGGGTGGATTGCATACTTTATTTCCGTATCGAACTTGTCTGCCATCAGATCTGCAAATTCTTTGACTTGATGTTGACATTGACTTACTGCCATTCCATATCCTGGGACGATGATAATCTTCTGTGCTCCATCGGCCATCATTGCGACTTCATCAGCGTCGCTGCCAACTTTTGTACGGGTTAGTTCTTGTTTTTCACTACCACCGAATGACTTGAACAATACATCGATTAATTGCCTGTTCATTGCCTTGCACATTATCACAGTAAGGATCAATCCAGATGCTCCAACAAGGCTTCCAGCAACAATTAGTACGCTGTTTCCGATGATGAAACCGGTAAATGCAGCAGCAATTCCTGATAGTGAGTTAAGAAGACTCACTACTACTGGCATATCTGCTCCACCAATCGGCAGAACCAGAATTACTCCTAATACACATGAGATTGCTATTATTCCCCAAAGGTAATCTGTGTTGGTAGGATCTTCAATTGACAGATAAATCAATGCCAATACAGAGATGAAAAGGAAACCCTTTACGGGATTTAGCCAACTTGGACCCCAAGTAGGAGTTCGAATCCACTTTCCAAATACTTCGATTCCACCTTTGAGTTTGTACATGGCAAGCAATGAACCGGTTAGAGTCATCCATCCTACCAATGCAGATAAGCCAGCAGCAACAACTGTTACTGTAGTTTCAAGACC
>Ga0208277_1001021_pt1 | contig 16456 bp, 12 predicted proteins | sample ETNtaG_5_FD_185782 | JGI IMG/M metagenome (GOLD analysis project Ga0208277, IMG submission 185782) | Marine microbial and viral communities from oxygen minimum zone, Eastern Pacific Ocean - ETNP201406SV205 (SPAdes) (version 2) | ecosystem: Environmental > Aquatic > Marine > Oceanic ...
TCCGCGTTTACGCACGCTTCGTTTTTTCACCTCTTGGTGAACATGACCGCGTTTATTCAAATCGGCGCGTTCGGATTGGAGATGAAGTTAGGGAGCGTGACGTTTGCTCTGTTGGTGTTTTTGTTTACAATTTTGTGCGGGATAGTTCACGTCTTCTTAGCGAGCGCTATGTGGTACCTTTTAGGAATAAGTGGGTACATAAACGAATGTGCAGTTGGGTTTTCGGGAGTTATTTTCAGTTTAGTCGTTTTAGATACGGCGTTTTCGAACATTAGACAAAGAGACGTTTTCGGGCTGTTCGTCGTAAACGCGTACATGTACCCTTTTGCGTTGATTGCAATAGTGCAAATGTTAGCTCCGAATAGTTCGTTTTTAGGTCATTTGAGTGGCGTCGTCGTGGGTTCTTTATACGTAAAAGGGTATTTGAACAAAATGATTCCTTCGTCGAGGTTGGTAGATAGGATCGAAAGCGTCATTTTGTCCGGGATATCAATCGAGCGGTTGGAAGGATTCGTGCGAAACACTTCGGAATCAGCGAGAAGAGTGCGCAGAGAAGAAGGCGATATCGAAAGCGGGCATCGATTTGTGTCACCCGGAGGTACGGCGCGAACGACTACAAGAAAACTAAAGTGGTGGGAAGTACCAGTCATTGCTCGAATGGAAAGTGGAGAAAGTCAAAAAAGTTTGACGTCAACGATATCAACACCGAATCCGACAATCAAAGGCGTCGGACGAAAGTTAGGCAAAGGTAAACCTCCTTCACCTCCACCACCTCCGTTTAACCAACAACAATCTTCTCCATCCTTGGGTTCAACTAAAGCATTCGCGTACAATAAAAAGTTTGTCACTTTACTCGTCGAGATGGGGTTTCCTGAAGAAGATAGCAAACGGGCACTGGAGAACAGCGACAACGACGTAGCGAGAGCGATAGATATACTTCAAGGAAAACAATAATGATAAAAACTTAGTAAAGATTGTGTAGTTATAACAACAAATATTTTTCTGTGCAAGTGGTGGTGGTGTGTGAGCAAATGTGTTTCCTAATTTGTTGCGTTCATTCAGCCGTCATGAAAACGACTGGGACGCACGTGCGCATTTTTCGCGGAGACGAATTTTAATTCATCTCCTAATTTTTCGTTTTTTTTTAAGTCCCATGACTGGAGCCTTCGCAAAGTCTTCTCGTATGAGGGCAAAGCATCTTTGCGGCTCGTTCGAGCAAAACAGCGGCATGGGGTGAGCACGTCAACGAAAAAATATACTGTCGCATCACTCCCGCTGTTGAGTCCCGTTACTACTCAGTGAACTCTGAACACTGGTAGTAAATCTCCTATTTTCTTCTAAATGTAAAATAAAGTGTCGGTTGTGAGGCCGACTGGTTGTGTAAAAAAGAATGTCGCCACCATTAATCCATTTATTCAGCAGCCGCCAAAACAGCCAATGCTTCTTGAACCTTAGCCTTCAACGCGTCTGCAGATTCAATCAAGTGCAAGACTTCGGCTTGGTCCATCTCCAACAACATACCAGTCACCTTCGCAGCGTTCGCAGAGTCGATGGCGTCAACCAACGGGTACAAGGCTTCCCCTAAAATCATTCTTTGCTGATCCGGGGTAGCCGTACCAAGTTGCGACACGATGAGCGCAATCGGGTTTGATTCCGCAGCCGGTGGCTCCGGCGCCGCTTGCCCTGGCATCGGCGGCATTGGTTGTTGCTGGCGGAAGTTTTGGCGCCCGTTTTGCGGTCCTCGGCCACCCATACCTGGCTGGCCACGGCCTCTGCCACCTCTGCCACCCATGCCGCCCGGACCTCTCATCATGTTCGGAACGCCCGGCATGTTGTATCCTGGCATTGGTCTCGGCCCACCCGGCATACCCGGTTGGAATCCAAACCCTGGCTGCGGTTGCGGAGGCATCATACCTGGCGGCGGTTGGCCGTAGTACATGCCCGGCATGCCACCTCCTGGAACACCCGGCAGGGGCATGCCGTACATCGGCGCCATACCGCCCGGACCCATCGATCTCTGCGCGAATTGCGCTTGCAAACGCATTCTGCGGTCTTCTTTACGCTGCGCCAAGGCGACGTACAATGGCTTCGCTCCAACCATTTTCCCGTTCAACTCAGTCACCGCACGCGTGGCTTCTTCTGGAGAGGAAAATGCAACAAAAGCGGAGCCTCTGGAAACACCAGCCGCATCGCGCATGACTCTGCACGAAGTAATAGTGCCAAACTCTTTAAACAACTCTCTCAACGTGTCGTCGTCCGCACCGTCTTCCAAGTTCTTGATGTACAAGTTGGCGCCCGCCATCTTTTCCATGCGTTCTCTTCTTTCCGCTTCGAACTTGGCCTTCAACTCAGCCTCTCTCTCCGCCTTCTTTTGCGCTCGGCAGACAACCCACTTCTTGTCCTCTTCGCCGTGCTTGCCATCGAGCTCTTCAACCGCCTTCGACGCATCTTCCGGCGTTTCGAAGCACACAAAACCAAAGCCTTTGGATTTCCCGTCTTCATCCTTTGAAATCATCACCGAAGTCACCGGTCCATGACTTTCGAAAACTTTTCTTAACTCTTCCTCCGTAACTTCCTCGCCCAAGTTTTTGACGAAAACGTTGTTGAACTTCGTTTCCGTCGTGCCTCTTTCCGCTCTTCTTTGAAACGGACCGACGTAGACAACCTTATCGTTCATTTCCATGCCGTTCACCTTCTCGATTGCTTCCTTCGCCGCCGCCTCGGTATCGAATTGGATAAAGCCGTACCCTTTCGAGTTACCTTGGCCATCCGTGGCAACCTTTGCGGAAACAATGTTACCGAACTGCGCGAACGTATCTCTCAACCCGACGGTATCAATGTCCTTGTCCAAGTTCTTGATGAAGATGTTCCCGACGCCGGACTTACGAATAGTCGGATCTCTTTGCGAGTACAAGATGCGAATCGGCTTCCCATTGACGACTTGAAAGTTCAACACGTCAATCGCTCTGGCGGCATCCTGCGCTTGCGAGAAGTTCACGTAGGCGTATCCGAGGGATCTTCTCGTGATTAAATCTCTGCACACGCGAATAGAGACAACTGGACCAATGGTGGAAAACAATTCGTACAATTGAGCTTCCGTGGCGCTCGATTCCAAATCGCCAACGTACAAAGACGTGTTGGACGCGTTCTCGTCCGCAACCGCACCCTTAGCTGGGGCAGCGGCGGCAGCAGCGGCAGTTGCAGCCGGTGCGGGCGCTGTTACGTGTGAAGAGAAAGAGAAAGATGACGAATAAAGTCAGTTAAAAAAATGAACACCTTCTTCCACACCGAATATTTTTTCCCACGCAAAAGTCCCGTCAATTGTCTCCTCCCACCCGAAATGGACGAAAGAGAAACACCGAGAAAAATCGGCGCCGTTCGGAAGCCGTCTCAGAAACGACCTTTCCGAACGCGATCGATAACGCTTCCCGAGATGAACCCGTGCAACGAGCACGGCATCGTTCATTCGCGATCCGCGTTCGTCTTTTCGAGCCTCGCGTCCAGGCACCACCGCGGGACAAAAATTTGCGGCGGTGCGACGACGACGCACAGATTCCACATCGCAAATGGAGAACGAGAAGCAAATGTCGCGCGCACCTTTCGTCGCCGCAGCCGCAGCTGGCGGAGTCGCAGTCGTCGTGGACATTTTTACGGAAATATCGCGCGGGGCGTGAAGTGCAGATAAACGTTCGTCGAAGCGAAAGGGTTGGGGAAATTCGCGCGGTGTTCTTTACGACGTGTGCGTGGTAAATGCGCGCGCGTGTAAATTCACGACCCCAAAAGAAGAGAGGAATGTCGCAAACACAACGTCTTTGGTGCACAAAAAACAAGGTGTGGCGGCTTTGGGTGCCTTTTTTTTCGTTTAGTGTCTCATATTCCATATTTGAGTCCTTAAATTCTTGTATTTTGATTTTTTTCCTTTTCGTTTCGTCCCCACAAAAACACTTTTCCTTTCGGGAAAGACAACCGCTTTTCGCGCGCGACTCGAACCTCCTCCTCCTCCTCCTCCTCTTCCTCCGAGTCCTTCCAAAAACCACCCCCGACGAAAAAGACGAAAACGCCGCGTTACCTTTTTTTTTACGACGACGACGACGACGACGCGAAGAACAACAGCCATCGTCATGTCGACGGGGACGCACAAACGCGGAAGAAAACCGAAGAAAATCGTCCTCGACGAGGATGAATTCGCGACTCGGGTGGAACGCATCATCGAGCGAGATTATTTCCCGGACGTTCCGAGAATGAAAGAGGAACTGCGCTTACTCCGCGCGGAACGAGAAGGGAACGAACGAGAAATCGCGATGGCGAAGAGGGATATTCAGAAGCGGCTGCGGGAGGAAGAAGGAACGAGGAGTGGGAGTAACGGCGTGACGCCGAGTTTTTATTACGGCAATTCCCAAACGTCGGAGAGAGGAAGGACGAACGCACGCGCGGGTACGGCGAGCGATACTTCAGGGATTGGATTTTCGCCGATAAGAGCGGGAAGAGAGGTTAAAGATGAAGGTTATGACGATGCTGATGAAGAATATGAAAGAACAACAACAACAACAACAAAACTTCTCGACGCAAACAAGACGCTGACGCAGTTTCTCGCTTCGCACACTTCTGAAGATAACAAATCGTTCGAGGATATATTGGAAAAGATTAATAAGAAGAGACGAGAGAAGAATGCAAAATTGTTCGATGCGAAGAAGATTAGCGGGGCGATAAACGCACAAAAGCTAGGTGAAGGCAGGCAGAGAGGAAGGACAAAATCGGGTGCGTTGGCACTCGCGGAACCGGGACAAAACGCGTTATTCTTTCGACCAGACTCGGCGCTACGTTTATCGAAAAGCGAATTGGCGAATTTAGGTGCGACAACGATCCCAAAGGAGACGCTCGCTCGTAACACGCGATTCAACAGCACGAATAATAGTCACATAATAGAAGTAAACGAAGTGGACGAGGATGAGTTGGCTGCGTTTAGAGAACAAAGAGAAAAAGAGATGAACCCGAATGTGAATTATTCGCGAATAGCGACGCCAAGTTTCACGCCTGGACGTGACAATTTTACACCTTTAATGACTTGGGGCGCTTTAGACGCGACGCCTGTGCGACTTTCATCGGGCGGAGACGGAGAAGACGTGGTTGCAAAAGCAGCTGGAGAAGCAATGGAGGAACAAAATCTGTACAGGTTTGCTCGTGAAGATACCCGCGAACTCGCGGCGAGGAAACTAGAGAAAGCCAACATGGTCAAAAGAAAACTGCGCAAGCAAATGCAAACGCCGACGACGACGAGTGGTTTGAGTGAAAACGCGCTCCGTTTACTTCAAAAATCGACACCTCGCCGTGGTGCCAGTGGGGAAGACCTGAAGAAGATGGACGTAAATCGCGCGTTGCGAAACTCCGAACGACGAATGACTTCGAGCAGACGAACTCCATATTTATCATCCGCGCGAAATTGCACGCCTTCGATGAGAAATTTGGGACCGTCGTCTTCCGCGGGATTCGGGAAGAGGAAACCAGATGGAAACGACGACGATGGAAAAGCGATTCCTCCGAACGTTTCTTCTTCGAAAGATGCCGGCGGGAAAAACTCTCCGCGTCTCACCGAAGGTTTGTTGTAACAATTAGTAATTAGCAGTAATAGCAGAGATAGAATTGCGCGGAGGCGTAGAACATAGATTTTTATAGGAAGAGTTGTACCTACCAGAAATACATGATTTGGCCTTCCAAGAGAGAAAGGGGAAGAAGACGAATTAGCGTAATAGCAGAGATAGAATCGCGCGGAGGCATAGAACATAGATTTATTATAGGAAGAGTTGTGCTTACCAGAAATACATGATTTGGTCTTCCAAGAAAGAGAGAAAGGGGAAGAAGACTTCAAAAAAAGAGCGCACGCGTTTCTCTCTCTCTCTCTCTCTCTCTCCGCATCCTTTTCTCTCTCCGTCTCTCTTTCCTCCTTGCAACCATGTCTGCGTTATTCTGTTGCGCCTCCTGGGCCGGCTGTTCTGCCTTGAACTGTTGCGCCAACGCGTTAAACATTCACCAAAGAGGCGAGAGGACCTTCAAATCCGTCTACTTCATCAGCTATTTCATGACGCAAGTGCTCGCGTGGCAGATGCGAGACAACTACCCTTCCGATGCCTCTTCTATCGAGAAATTCATTCACACGGAAATGCAAGGCTGTCGAGGGACTCGTTGCGCGTACGAAGCAGCCGTGCGAGTGGCGTTGACGAACGTCTTGTTCTTTTCGTTCATGCTTTTGGTGACCTTTAAAGCGGACGTTCCCGAGGAAGACGTCTTGGATAACGAAGATGATAAAGAAGACGACGAAGAGAGACGAGCGACGATACGACAATCCAGAAGAGACCGTTTTGAGAACCTGAGCTTACCGTATCGAGTACACGTCGCGTATTGGCCGTTTAAACTTTTGCTGTGGTTATCCTTCCTTTGCATCTCTTTTTGGGGGGTGCCGAGCGAAAACATCGACGTCGCGTTCGAAGTGTTTAGATTCGGGGCTGGAGTATTTTTGCTCGTCCAGATGATCGTAATTATAGCCACGGTGTATGAAATTAACGAGTATTTGGTGGAGAAAGCGGAAGAGGGACGCTCCGGGGCAGTTGCGTTAGTTGTGGGTACGCTTCTCGCGTTTGCGTTGGCGGTGACAACGTTCACTGTGAGTTTTACGAGGTACGATTGCGATGGGGATAAGACAACAATAGCTGCGAATTCGATGGCGATTGTTTTCGTAGTCATTTGTTGTGGATTTAGTTTAATGGAAGATATTCGAGGAGGGTTGTTTACTAGCGCGATTGTCGCTTTGTACGTAGCGTATATGATGGCGTCGGCAAGTATGGAAAGGGCGAAAACGTGCAACTTAGACAATATGATGGTGGAGAGTAAAGACGAGGAGATAATCGAAATCGTCGGTTTTGTCGTCCAGTTAGCAGTTGTCGCCTTATCCGCCTTCAAGGCGGCGAGTGGTCACAAACGTTTCCAAGGCGTCGCGCACATTACGGACGACGAGGACGAGCACGGCAGCGCCGCCTACACGTTTTTCCATGGCGTTTTCTTAGTCGCCAGCATGCACGCCGCGTGTTTATTAGTCGGATGGGTGAAAGTAACTCAAGAAGACAGTAACGAGAATAGCTCGACGACGAGCACGATATCCTCCACGACGACGGAGAGCTTTTGGATTAAAGCGACGTGCGCGTATTTTACGGCTTTACTCTATCTCTGGTCGCTTATCGCACCGAAAGTGATGCCCGATCGAGAGTTTTGATTTCCTGGAGGACGTTTCCTTAGAGATTATGCGCAAACAAGGTGTGCGCGTGTGTACATTAATATATATAGTTTTTCCAGCGCGCAGTGTGATGTAATTTGAAATGTGCGAGGTAGGGATACCATCGACATCTGATTTTCACCTCTTTTTTGTCCAGACTTTCTTCTCTCTCGATTTTGACGAAAAAGTCTCCTTTTAAAAAAAGAGCGATTGGATTATTTTATCCACAAACAAAAGTCGTCAGGACAAGAACACACGAAGAAAAAGAAGACGCGCTCTTTCATTTCTCGCATTTCTTACGCTCTCCTCTCGATACTTCGATCTCTCTCGTTCGTTGAGACTTCCACGCGCGATACGCATTAAAACAATCATCATGAGCACCACTTCTTTCGCACAAAAAGCGATCCTTCGCGGAAACGCGTTGAAAAGCATCAAAAATGTGAAATCCGCGCGCTCTCAAGGAGCTGCAAGAGTCGTCCGAACGATGGCTTCGAACACTACCTTACCGATTGATTTGAAAGGTAAGAAAGCGTTTATTGCCGGAGTTGCGGACGATAACGGTTTTGGGTGGGCCATCGCGAAGGCGTTGAGTCAAGCTGGGGCAGACGTTATCCTCGGTACCTGGGTGCCGGCGTTGAATATCTTCGAAACTTCGTACAGACGAGGGAAATTCGACGAGTCGAGAAAGTTATCGGATGGTAGTTTGATGGAATTCGCAAAGATCTACCCGATGGACGCGGTTTTTGACACCATGGACGACGTTCCGGAAGATGTGAAGACGAATAAACGATACGCCGGTAATGAAAAGTGGACTGTGAGCGAAGTCGCCGAATGCGTGGAGAAGGATTTTGGTAAGATTGATATTTTGGTTCACTCGTTGGCGAACGGTAGAGAAGTGGCGAAACCATTGTTGGAAACGTCGAGAGAAGGGTATTTGGGGGCGATTTCTGCCAGTTCGTACTCGAACATTGCGATGTTACAAAAGTTCGGTCCATTGATGAACAAAGGCGGCGCGTGCATTTCGTTGACATATTTGGCGAGTGAAAGAATCATCCCGGGTTACGGGGGTGGTATGTCTTCCGCCAAAGCGGCTTTGGAGTCTGATACGAGAGTGTTGGCGTTTGAAGCTGGGAGAAAGTGGGGCATTCGCGTGAACACCATCAGTGCCGGTCCATTGGGTTCGAGAGCCGCTAAAGCCATCGGTTTCATCGATGATATGATCAACTACTCCATGACGAACGCGCCGTTGAGCGAAAAGCCGTTGGATGCCATCGAGGTTGGGAACACAGCGGCATTCTTGTGCTCGCCGTTAGCCTCGGCGATTACTGGGAGCACCGTGTACGTCGATAATGGTTTGAACTGCATGGGCGTAGCGACAGATTCCAAGTCCATCCCGGACCGATCCTAAACAAAGTGGGGCACATTAATCATAGAACAAAGGAGAGAGATGGAGAGATCGTTACTACAATCTAATAAGAATACTTAAGACGATATATATAAGTACGTCCTTTTTTTCTCCCTCTCTCTCTCTCTCCCTCTTACTCTCCCTCTCATATTTTTTAAGAGTTTGTGGGAATTCATTTACACCTATCCCTCACAATTTTTGTCTCCTTTGATGTCTGCCCACACCGCGACTCAAAAACTCGTCGTCACCTTACGTCGCGGCTTGGCTGGAAAGCGCAACACAATTAAACTCACCTGCAAAGCGTTAGGTTTAACCAAACCTCGAGTCACTAGAATCGTTCCAAACACGAGCATGTTCAGAGGTCAAATTGAGAAGATCAAACATCTGGTAAAAGTAGAAACGGAAGTGGCTTTTAAGAAGCGAATGGAACGGAAGGAGAAAAAGTTTAGCTTGCGACCGGAAATTGTCGTCGAACATTAACTCATAGAGAAAGCTAAATGTCTTCTTCGTGTTGTTTTAGTGCGGCTGCGCGTTCAACTCCTTCTATTTTGCGCAACGACAGCCGCTACTCTTTAAGAAGGGGTTCAAGTTACTTTCTTGGGCGAAGAAAAACGAGAGTTGTCACAACAATGGCGACGAAAGAAGACATGAGTTCTTCTTCCAACAAATCGAGAGCTATAGAAATTTGGCGCACTTGCGACGCCGTGTGCTTTGACGTGGACTCTACCGTTATCGATCACGAAGGTATAGACGCATTGGCGGCGTATCTCGGCAAAGGCGAAGAGGTGGCGAAAGTAACCACGCAAGCTATGAATGGAGAAATTCCGTTCGAGAAAGCTTTGTTCTATCGGTTGAACGCGATGCAGTGTTCGAGACAGCAGATGGATGCTTATTTAAAGGAGTACCCGGTGAAACTTTCGAAAGGGTTTCAAGAGTTACGAGACAAGTTGAAAGAGAAAGGGAAGACGGTGTATTTAGTGAGCGGAGGATTTCGACAAATGATCCACCCGATTGCGGAGTATTTAGATATCCCAGTCCCTGCGAACGTTTGGGCGAATAATTTATTATATTTGGACGACGGTTCAATGAATTCAGAGAAACCATTCGATGACGAAAAGGAGTTCACGTGGCGAGCAGGCGGAAAGGCCTTGGCCGTTGCGCACGTGAAGAAAACCGGGAATTTTAAATCGGTTGTGATGGTTGGCGATGGTGCGACAGACGTTGAAGCGAGAGCAGAGGGTGGAGCGGATATCGTGATTGGGTATGGAGGCACGGTGAGAAGAGAGAGCGTGGAAAAGTCGGCAGATTGGTTCGTGATGGATTTCAAAGAACTAGTCGAAGCTCTTTAGTTAGTTCAATTGTAATATGTGTTAAACACGATAAAAAATTTATTTCTCAATCAAAACGAAGCGATATCGGTGGAATAATTAAACTCTAACTTCACATCGCCAAAATCTGGCGCGCTCGTAAAGTTCTTCAACGGCATCTTCGCGCTCACGTTACCTCGTTTCAAAGTGATCTTACCACTTCCATTCGTAGAGGCTTCCAAGCTTCCTTTCACGCCTTCTGGAAGCGGGTAACTGATGGTCATTTTCGCATCTTTAAATTGTTGCATCTTGACGTTCCCGTCTGCTTTCACCGCGACGTCCATCTTATTGATTTTCTTCGACGCGCTCGCAGTCAATTGCTTCTTCGAGTTATCAAACTCTAGTTTTGATTTCACGCCTTCATAAACTGGCGGTTCCAAAACGGCTTTCACCGCGTTTCCTTTCGCTTTCCACTCCACCGTCGCCGTCGAGTCGATCGCATCCACCTTCTCTCTCACGGAGATTTTCAAAACGTCCGTAACGCTCTTCGTATTTTGATCCACGTCGTCCAACTTGATCTTCCAAAAGTCTTTCGCCGCTTCTAAATCGACTTTACTCGTCCCCAAGGACAAATCCGCGCCTTTTGAGGACAAAGAAGTGTTGACCGGGATGACAAATTTCGCCGACAAACTCACCCCTTCAACCGTATCGGAAACTCGAATTTTGAGTTTATCGCACGTGGCGGATTTTTTCGAAAGGACGGATTCGACCTCCGTTTCAAAGTTAATTTTGCCCATCGTTCGCGTTTGTTTGTCGCACGTTCGAGTTCTGCGCGCGCGGTCTCGTCCTCGTCGGGAAGTCGTCGTCTCCCTCGGTCCAGAGTTGGATAGAAAAAATAGTGCCGTCGTCCCTCGACACTCCTTTTTTGTTGTGATGGAACTTTGCGCCGCCGAAAACGAGTTCTTTCTCGAATTTATCATGTAAAAAACAAAAAGAGGAGCGCCAAAGGCCAAAAACATTCATTTTTGAGAGAGCGTAAAGTCGAAATTTTTTGTCTTTTGTCCCCGGGCCTCCAGCGAAAAAGTGGTCCCGAAACCGACAAAAGAAAAAAAGAACTTTGACTTTGACGTTTGACGTTTGAGAAGAAGGAGAACGAGAACAAAAAAACACTTGCACAAACCCACGGAAGAATCCCGTCCTCTTCCTTCTCCTTCTGTCCCACCACAGGGAGGGCTCTCTTCGCGCGCCGCCTCGGTCGAATCGCTTTCGGGGAGGTGGCGTCGCCGTCGTCCAGACGACGACGTTCAAAAGACGAGGAGGAGGAGGACGTCTCGAGAGACCAAAATGGAAGTCGACGAGAGAATGGAATTCGATGAACCGAAGGAAAAGAAAGGCGTGTCGTTCACGCGCGCGCAAGCGCAATTGTTCCACGCGCAGCTTCGATTTCTACTTCTGCGAACGGTTTCAATCGCGCCGTCCTCGCACTCGACCTCGCACGCGCACGCGAAGGTCTGGGCGAACTTTCCAAACTCGTTGTTCGCGAACGCGATTGATGTGAACAAAGACCGAGACGAGAGGATGAGCAAAGAGATGTTGCCATGGAGACTGAACGCGAAGTTGTTGCAAGACCCAACTCTGACCGTGGTGAAAAATCAGGAGAAGAAGAAGAACAATGAGTTAGCGACGACAAAAACGATCAACGAAGAAGACATGAAGTTTACGACGAATGTAGAAAGAGAGGACAAAGATGATGACGACGACGACGACGACGAACGGCAGTACTCGAAGTGTAACGAGTTGAAGCGTCTGTTCGAAGGCGAGATTGACGCACGGGTCACGCGAGGAGTCGAAGTTCTTCGGGAAAGAGTCGTGAAACAAAAGTTTATGTTTCATGCTTCTAAAGGCGGTGAGAACGAAGGTGGGATGATAAGAGAGCGACAGATTGTAGATGAAGGCGAGTGGAAGATCAGGCAAAATATTAGAACGAAAAGTTTAGGATTGTTAGAGGAACAGAGAAAGTTGAGACGGGAAATGATTGCTGAACAGAGAAAGATTATGGCTTTGCCAGAGAGACAGTACAAGAAGATGGTAAAGATGGATGAAAAGCAAAGAGAGTTGGAGATGAAGTTAAGGTCGAAGAAAGAGAAGAAAGAGTTATCGGAGCGGTGGCGTTTGATATATACGACGAGAAAAAGATTGAACGAAGAATCGAATCAACGAGCAGACGCGTTGCAAACGAGAAACCGACAGATGGTGAAAATGCACGAGAGAATGGCGAGAGCTTACTTGGCAAAGTCACGAGACGACGCGGCCGAAAGAGCAAAGAGAATGGAAGCGTTGAAATCAAACGACATAGAAGCATACAAAAAACTATTAGCGGAAGCGGCGAAAACGAAAGAGAGCATCGAGGGATACCCTGCCGGTGTGGATGGTGAAGGTGAAGGGAACAAGTATGAAGCGTTGCAAGACTTCCTTGCGGAAACGGAAGGGTATTTAGAAAAACTTGGAGGAAAGATTGCGTCGGTAAAGATATCGCAGGCGCGTTCGGAAGCTGCGACAGAAGCAGCCGCACAAGCCGCTGCAGAAGGTTTAGATGAAGATGAAATTAAAGAAGCGGCCGAAAAAGCAGCGCGAGAGGCGACAGAACAAAACGGCGAGAAAATGATTTCGCAAACGAAAGAGGACGGGATACAAAACACGGAGAAGTATTACGCAGTGGCGCACAGCGAACAGGAAATTATTACCGAACAACCAAAGATGTTGACGTTTGGTCAGTTGCGCGATTATCAAATCGTTTCTTTGCAATGGATGGTGAGTTTACACAACAATCGTTTGAACGGCATCTTAGCAGACGAGATGGGATTGGGTAAAACCGTGCAAGTCTGCTCGTTGATCGCGTATCTTTGGGAGTCTAAGCAAAACTATGGACCGCACATTATCATCGTGCCAAACGCCGTAATGGTAAATTGGAAAGCAGAATTAAATAGATGGTTACCGAGCGTGAATTGCGTCTATTACGTCGGCAGTCGCGAACAACGCGCGAAAATATTTCAGAAGCAAGTGTTGCAGCTCAAGTTTAATGTGTTGGTGACGACTTATGAGTTTATCATGCGCGATCGGTCCAAGCTGGCGAAAGTGAATTGGAAGTACATCATAATCGACGAGGCGCAAAGATTGAAAGATCGCGAAGGAAAATTAAGTAGAGATTTAGATAAATTCAGAGCTCAGAGACGTTTGTTGTTGACTGGAACGCCATTACAGAACGATCTCAGCGAGCTGTGGAGTTTATTGAACCTGCTGTTGCCGGAAGTTTTCGATTCAGCAAAAGTGTTTCAGCAGTGGTTTGGGAAAACAAAAGCAGGTGATAATCAAGTGCAAAAAGTTGGTGGTGCTGGCAATGACGCGAACGAAGACGACGAAGACGACGATTGGATAGAACGCGAAAAGAAAGTCATCGTAATTTCTCGTCTGCACCAAATTTTAGAACCATTTATGCTTCGAAGATTGGTGCAAGACGTGGAGCGGAAACTTCCACCAAGGAAGAGTGTTGTCGTGCATTGCCCATTTTCGGCGTTTCAATCGAATGCGTATTCTTGGATCAACGCGACGGGATCTATTCGAGTTGAGCCGCACACTAGACTCGGCTTAGCCGCGCAGAGAACCTTTCGCGGATATTTGCCCCTTCACAATAGGTGTATGGAGCTGCGCAAGGTTTGTAATCATCCAGGCTTATCGTACCCGCCCGAGAAAGGAGGCGATTTTCGGGGCGTTAACTTAATACGAAGTTGTGGCAAGTTATGGATTCTGGACCGACTGTTAGTTAAACTTTCGAAGACTGGACACAAAGTCCTTCTCTTTTCGACGATGACGAAACTATTAGACCTCTTGGAAGTATATCTCAAGTGGCGACAAACGACAGAGGATGGCGATAATTTACAATATTGCCGCATCGACGGCTCAACACCGTTAGATCAGAGAGAAGTCGCGATCAACGATTTCAACCGAAATGGCTCGAACAAATTCATATTTTTGCTTTCTATTCGCGCCGCTGGAAGAGGTTTAAATTTACAAACTGCTGATACGGTTGTTATGTATGATCCGGATCCAAACCCGAAGAACGAAGAACAAGCCATCGCTAGATCTCACAGAATCGGTCAAACACGAGAAGTGCGAGTGATACATTTGGAAGCCGTTGACGATAAAGAAGTCACTAACGTCACAGATGCCACTGCGGCTGCGCAAGAAAGTACACCGTCTCGTGGTTGGGGTGGTAACGACCGACTGTATTGTGAATCTGTGGAATCGGTCGTTCGCAACGTCATTCAGCAACAAAAAATTGAAATGGCGGACGAAGTCATCAATGCTGGACGTTTTGATGGACAAACTACGCAATCAGAGAGACGCGAATCGCTTGAAAAACTCATGGCCGCTCAAGCTGCTGGAAACAGGAAGGAAATGAATGTGCCAAGTGTACGCGAATTGAACGAAAGGATCTGTAGATCCGAAGAAGAGTTAAAAACGTGGAACGAACTTGACGATACGCTGAATTGGCCGTCTTCACTCATGGGCCCCGAGGAGTGCCCAGACTGGATTCGATACACAAAATACGATTTTGATGATGCAATAGAGATGACGGCAAAATCAAAGGCTGGAGAAGTCATTGCGCCAGTGGATACCTCGAATCTTGGTCGTGGCGGTCGCTCTTTGAACAAGTTGATCGCAAACTCTGCAATCTCTCAAGACGCTATGGACTATGAGGCACAAGCCGCCTCAAACAATGATAGGCGAAGAGAGTTCGTCGAAAAAACTGGTTTGAAATCGAGTAATCTGACTGCTGAGCAAATGTCGAGTAAAGTCAAAGGCGGCAACGAAGAAGATGCATTTGCAATTCCCACGACAAAAGCCCTTTTACCGTTTCAAAGAGCGCAGTTAATGAAAGCTCAAGCGGCTGAGGAAGAGAAACAAATGCAGCAAGAGCGAGAACAAGCTGGTGAAAGAGAGGAAAAGGAGGAGAAAGAAGATGAACCACTCATGATGCTCAACAACTCAGACGAAGATGAAGATTACGGAAACATTGAAGAAGATGCGGCATTGAACACGTCGCTCACGGATATCAATTTAGATAACTTGACGAACGAAGAAGATGATGACGACGATGATGATGACGGCGAAGATTCGATAGAAGAGGCCCCGCTCAATACTAAAAGTGGTGGTGGAATGAAGCTCAAGTTTACCATGCCACACAAACAAGAATAGATTCATTAGAAATATTAGTGTATGTATGTGCGTTATTACAAAATAAACAACGAAGATGCATTAATAATAGTAACCATATCGTTTTTGTCTCTCTCAATCTTAATAAATGTCCTTCACAGGATTCGTTCGTTCTCTCTCTCCATTTTATTCTATTGCTGGAGTATTTTCTTTCTCGTCTGCGGCCGCTACTGCCGGTGATGGTTCCTCGACGATTGGAAGTTTCGATTGAACTTTGTTATCGACGGGGGCGACGGTGTCAGTGATCAACTTGTTCTTTGACAAAGCTCGTTTCTTTCCCGTCGGGGTCTTCTTCGCAACGAAACTGTTCTTTGCTACAGCCTTCTTCTTTGGTGCAGTCTTCTTCTTCGGCGCCTTCTTCTTCTTCGGCGCCTTCTTCTTCTTCGGCGCCTTCTTCTTCTTCGGCGCCTTCTTCTTCTTCGGTGCCTTCTTCTTCTTCGGTGCCTTCTTCTTCTTCACCACCTTCTTCTTCTTCGGTACCTTCTTCTCGACTTTTTTGACGACGACTGCCTTCTTCTTCGCACCGCGTCCTTTTTTCTTCGGTTCAGGCCTCTTAAAGCTTGGCTCGAGGCGCTCCGTCGGTTTACGTACCCTGTTACTCGTGCGTATCGATGTTTTTTGTCAACGAATTTTTGAATTCAAAATCACATGCGCTTAAAGGAAAACGCGCCAACGAGCGACGATGTGAACGAAAATCAACGAAAAACACCGTTCCGTTCGAACGCAAAACATTTAGTAAATCGCGTGCTCTCGCACCTCGTCGCCGGTAACTCTTTCTCCCCCGCGTTTACCAGATAGTTTTCCAGTTGTCGCAAGGCGAGTCTCGAAGGACTCTTCTTCTCGCTCGGCTTCGAAGTCGTACCGAGCTCTTCTTTTTCGATCGCTGTTTCGATGTTGCGAACGATCGAGTCGTCTTTTTTTACGCGTATTTCCTCGGGTGAGTTTGAAAACATCGTGCGGTGCGTTTCTCGCGTCTATGCGTGGTGTCGCGAGCGCGTCGTGCGTTGTGTCGTTTATCTCCGGAGGCAAAAAATATACGTCCGCGAAAATTTTCGAATTTCGTCTTCTTTTTTTTCAAGCGTCGTCAAGAGAGCAGAGCACGCGAGAAAATTTCCTCTTCTCCAATTCCACACAAATCACAAACCGCGAAAGATATGGGTCCTCAACAACGAGCACTAAAACCGTCTCAGATTCTCGGCGCAATTC
>Ga0208277_1001022_pt1 | contig 16436 bp, 12 predicted proteins | sample ETNtaG_5_FD_185782 | JGI IMG/M metagenome (GOLD analysis project Ga0208277, IMG submission 185782) | Marine microbial and viral communities from oxygen minimum zone, Eastern Pacific Ocean - ETNP201406SV205 (SPAdes) (version 2) | ecosystem: Environmental > Aquatic > Marine > Oceanic ...
GAACTTGACACGAGCAAGAGGGGCAGTGTGAGCCGCGCTGTGAACTAGGTCGGTTACCTCTCCCATTTTCTCGCTCACGCGTGGGATGCGGTTAGCAGCGGGGAACTTGTGACTTGATACGCGATTCTTTGGACTAGAACCGCGGCGTTGTGAACGTGTGCGCTTACCCATAATATCACCTCATCAGAAAGCTCCTAGCTTGAGCGCTGCATCCTCCGCATCGTAGCCATCGGCAAGACGGACAGATGCGTGCTTGCCAGTAATAGTGATCTTCGTGTTGACCTTAGCAACCTGAACATCTAGCAGTTCCTCAACTGCTGCTTTGATATCCGCTTTTGTCGCTTCGCGCCTAACGATAAATTCGATTCTGTTGTTATTCTCTCTATAGCCGCCCTCTTGATTTGCGACTCGGCGAGCCTCGAGGGTTTTCTCGGTAATCCAAGGCATTTGAATAATATCGTACGGGTCTACCATGTCAATCACTCCAGTGCCCCTATAGCATCCTTGGTCCAAACTGTGAGGCGACCTGCATCGCCCCCAGGAGCAAGATCCTCAACGCTGAGGTCCTTGGCAGCGACAACGTCGACGCCTGGAACGTTTCGAGCGGCCTTTGCCAGGCCGTCCGATTGAGCGACAACCAATAGAACACTCTTCGGTGTCCTGTACTTACGGCCTCGCATTGTGCCCTTTCCTGCGCGTATATTACGACCAGCACGAGCTCGCTCTAGATCTTCACCTAGTCCAAGACCGTCCATCATAGCGACAAACTTTCGAGTTGAATACTGTAGTGGAATGGACTCTATAGAATATTTCTCGTCTCCTTCCTCGCGGCTCTCGATATATCCATCTATTACGATTGGGAACCGGACACCAGTGTCAAATTGATGGCCACGAGCAGCGACAATTTCTGGATTGGCTGTTGCCGAAATTGCTGAGTCCCGTGCTGATGCATTTTCCTTGCTATTGATTTTCTGCGACCAATCCTTTGCGACCATAGGGCCGTGAGCTCTTCGACCCCCTCGTGTATGTGGGTTCTGAGCAGCAGTACGCTGTCCTGCTTTTCTCATGATTCTAGAGACACCTCGTCCCTTACCCCACCATTCTACTGAATGTTTCATTCCTGGCTGAGGCGCACGCTTTCCGTCGTGCTCGCGGTGACCGTAGGCCTGTCTGCGGTTTGCTCTACTGGCCAGAACTGCTCGGCGAATTAAATCCTCACGAACCTCTGAACTGAATACGGAAGGTAGAGTAAGAGACTTACCGTCCTTTACCTCAACTTCATACATTTCCGCTAATAGACCTGCGTCCATTTCTTCTTGCTCGACATTGTTTACCAGATTGTATGACTTTGTCTTCATTTTATCACACTCCCTGCTTGCTTGAAGTACTGACGTAGGTCAAATCTACTTCATGCAGTTTCGAATTGGGGCGAACTGGGTCACGGAAGCGCAGTAGGCGCTTTGCCGGACCTGGTAAACTGCCCTGGATTAACATGTATTGATTGGTAACTTCTCCATAGTGAAGGAAGCCACCTGCTGGAGTCACATCGGACTCCTCTGGATTAGAAATTCGAAGTACGCGCTTGTTTAATTCTGTGCGCTGATGATACCCCATCTGACCTGCTTGACGGATTGTCTTTCGGACGTAACCGGTACCGAAGTCACCCATATTTCCAATCTGACGGCGCTTCTTGGAGTTCTTGTGACTGAGTAGTTTGACTCCAAATCTCTTCACAACACCTTGGAATCCCTTACCCTTTGTGATTCCAACAACGTCGATCTCTTGGCCTGAATCGTATACATCTGCAATGGTAATTTCACCGCCTAATCGCTCCTTGGCCCAGTCGAGCTTTTCGGAGTTATCTCCACCGACCAAACCGACTTCCATAATTTCAGGAGTCTTCGATGGTACGCTCTTGACTAAGGAAGGTTGAGTTGAAACGATAAGGCGAATCTCGCAAAGAGATGCTCCGGACAGTGCTTCGAATGCCTCTCCGTTAGTCTCGCCATCTCTGACAGGAATTCGGCCAGCACGCTTTGCTGGCTTACGACCCTCTTCCCGATCTCGCTCTCCGCGAGTCTGGTTAGCGAAACGTGGATGAAGTCCACTTGGACCTTCTTCAGAATTAGCCCATACTTCTCCTGCGGTTTGCATGCCGTATGGAGTCATGTGGTAGCCACGAATCGCTAGAACCTTCATAGGAGGCGCCTCAACAACGGTTGCCGCCTTTCTAACCTCTTGACCTGCCGAGGTTGATTGAGGGTTTGTGTCCCTCATCAAGACATGGGTCATTCCGGCTTTCCATCCTGCAAATCCCTGAACTCGAATTTCACTTGCATCGCTGTCTGGCCATGAAGTAATTCGTCCATAGGGTCGAATTGCCCTCTTTCGAGGGCTAAAGCCCATGCTACCTCGGCGGGGATTATGTCGGTCGGCCATTGTTTGTCCTCCAGTAATTACCGGTAAGTTTGCCGCCGTAGCGGATTCTGACCGGGCCACAACGTTAGGGAGAAACCGTGACACCGAAAGCCAATTTCCGATTGGAATTCGTATTTCTGGGATGATAATTCAGAGCCCTGTGGTGTCTGGTGCCTCACGTAGTGAGCGGCCTTGCGACCTCCATACTCTATATGAACGAATCGGGCATCAAGAAATTCCACCCCTACGGGGTGTAAGTAACGAAGGAGGATAGTGGAAGTATTATTGAACCCTGACTTTGAATCAGAGAACCCATGAGTGCTAGTCTTCACCACGACGGGCTTCAAGATAAGGTAGTCGAGGCTAGGGCCTACCAATTAGAAGCTGTAGATGTTGCATTGTCTAGTTCGACCTTACTAGTCCTACCTACAGCTGCTGGAAAAACCGCTGTGGCTTGGATGGTTATCGCTGAAATGCTAGAGCGAACAAATGGTTGGGCATTGATGTTAGCTCCAACTGCAGCTCTAGTAAAACAGCATCTCGACGATTTAGAATCGGTATTCGACAAGGATTCAATCCAACCCATTTCGATGAGTGGAGCTATACCTCCATCCAAAAGAGAAGGCATGTGGAATAAGGGCAGATTGGTAGTTTCCACACCGCAGGTTGTTCGCAACGATGTAAATCGAGGATTACTAGATCTCTCGGATTGTTGTTTATTGATTATTGATGAGGCGCATCACTCGACGGGAGAACGCGCCGAGGCTCAGGTTGCTGCCCTCTACCTAGAATTTGCAAATGAGCCACTGATTCTCGGGATGACTGCAAGTCCAGGTTCGAATACACAGAAGGTCGAAGAAATTTGCAATAGGCTCCAGGTAGGGCGAATACACCTGCGGACATCGGAAGATGATATGCTTTCAGAACACCTAGCAAATCTCGAAATTGAAGAATTGATAGTTAGGGTTCCAAATGAGATTCGTGAACTAGTAGAACCGTTCATTCGATGGCAGGAAACCATTGTCGAAAGAGAAAGAAGATTGGGCAGATATGTGATGCCCGGTGCAGTAACGCATCGAGGTCTTGCTAATGCTATGGAACGAGCCAATTTGGCAGTCCGTAGAGGCCAGGCAGATGCTTACGGATCCATGAGTCGAATTGGCCTAGCCATGTCCCTTCACCACCTAATTAACCACCTTCTTTGCCAAGGTATAGCAGCGGCAAAAGAATTCCTCGATAGGAAGGAAAAGGGAGAAGATGCTGAAAAGAAAAATACTCGAAATTTGCTTAGAGATTCGAGAATTAGAGCGCTTCGGGAAAGTCTAGCGGAGATGTCGGAATCACATACTAAAGTTGGTGCGGTTAGAAGGTTGATTAGAGAGAGACTTCGCCGCGACCCAGAATCAAGAATTATTGTCTTCGCAACCTTTAGAGATACGGTCACTGCATTAGAACAAGCTTTGCTTGACCTAAAGGGAGCGAAACCGATACAATTCATTGGTCAGAGTAAACGGGCTAGTGGAACTGGTTTGACTCCAAAACAACAGATTGAGCGAATCGAATCTTTTCGTTCAGGTGAAGCTAATGTTCTGATAGCTACTAGTGTTGGAGAGGAAGGATTGGACATACCAACCGCGGACTTAGTAATCTTCTATGAGCCAGTTCCAAGTGAAATTCGCACAATTCAGAGAAGGGGTAGAACAGGTAGACATCGCGATGGGGATGTTGTGGTATTAATCGCAGAAGATACCCGTGATGAAGGCGCCAGAGCTGCGGCTCTTAGGCGCGAAGAAAATATGCAAAGAGCAGTTAGACGAGTTGGACGAAAACTGGCTCGCAGCACTCATGTTGATCTCTCTAATTTGAGGGGTTTTTCGGTAGTTGAGAATGGAGAAAAGATATCTGCAAGCGAATTCGTAATTGCAGTTAGGAAAAAAAATCGCCCCGTGCTAAAGGAAGTTGAAGAAATAGCTGAACAAAACGCATCCACTGGCTCAGGTCAACTATCTCCATCGACCTTCAGACCAAGAGGGCAAACAGGTCTTGAACAATTCAACCCAGTAGAAGATTGAAATCAATCACCAATTACTGCGATTCTAGTCCTCAAGAGTGCTAATCTCTTGTTATGGCATCCAAGTGCAAAGGAAAGCATCTCACATAGATGAATTACTGGAATGTTAGTTGAAAGACCTGTATTCCGACCTGCTTTACCTTGGTAAATGTCGAGTACAGCTTGGGAGAGGTTGCAAGCACTAACAATCATGTCAGCACCCTCTGCTTTGGCTTCGGATAGTGCCTCAGCAGCTTGTTTCATCACTGTCGGCTCTTCTCCAAATAGACCCGGTACACCCACACTCTGAGTTCTCGCTTCCCAACTTACAGGAGTTCCGCCTATAGTAGAAATTACCTGCTCGAGATAATTTGGGTCGTAAATATCGTCACCGCCGCAAGCACCTTCTTGCTGTATGTTTGGGCCGTAGTATCCAGCTACTGCAAAATCGATTGGATTCTTTACCCTCTCCTCTAGTTTATCGAGACCTATTTCATCGACTATTGCGTGCAATAAATGGTGAATCTCAACCTCGCCGGTCATAGTTAATCCGCAGGTGTTCTCCAGAGTCTCATTGACTTCTTGCATGAGGATTTGGTCGGATTGTAATGCCATCAAGTCCTCTTGCAAATTTCCAGCGGTTGCGGCACATGGAGTCAGGATGTTCAGCCCCTCCGCTTCGGCCATAGCAAATGTTCGAGCGTTTAGAGTAAGTTGTAGCCTGCGATTTGCTTGCCGAACAATTCCAGCTCCACAACTTGTTGCACCTGGAAGCGAGACTAGAGTAATTCCCATTGCACGCGCGAGAGACTCCATTGTTACAGCAACCTCTGGGGAGCTGCTATGAGAGACATTCCCGGGGTGATAAGCATATTTTATAGCCACATTTTCACCTCAGAACCTGCCGTCTAATTCGTTGAAGATCGCCACTACTTCGTGGTGATTATTGACCGAAGAATTGAATTGGCGCGGCATTTTTCCAATACCTGCAGGCGGGGCAATGAATGCCAGCATATCAGTAATCATATCGCCGCCAGTTCTCGTGAAGCCGCTCATCATTCGAGCGGTTACTCCAGAAGTTAGATTACCGATGAGGCCGATTGGACCCAATACCTGACGATATAGGACGGTGTCGTTGACCTTTCCGCTTGACTTCAGTGTCCAAGTGTACCACCAAACGTGCTTACCATGACGGCCGTTGTATGCTTCACGCTCCAAGACATGTGTCTTCGCATCTAGTAGGGCTTCTGAGACAACTAATCCCGAGCCGTTCTGCCTTCGTATACTCGTAAGATCAGTTTCAGCCTTGATTCCATTAGAGCTACCCAATATTTCGTCAAGCCCCCCGACAGAGGTGACAGAGGATCTTGGGTCATTTCTCCTTGCCCAAACAGATGCCAAAACTGCAGGTCCTAGGTAACCATTTGCGTGAGGAACTGCGTCGGAAGATGCCTGCAATAAGGCTGGACTTCCAAAATCAGTGATTGAATGTAAAGCGGTTGCAACATTGGGCTCCATCAAACCTATGTTTCCTTGCATGGTAGCGGCCCCTTCTCGGGTTGCGGCAATCATCCAAGGTTGAGTAGATTCTCTTCGGCGCTCCATTGACCAGTGGTCGACTACCAAATCTCGGACTACTTCGAATCCGGGTAAGGGGTCAATTCGTAGCCTAAGTGTTCCATCTCTAGTTGGCGCTACCGAGTCTAAACGGACTAATCCAGGTAGCACCAAACGGCCATTTACACAAATCGCTGTGGTTGAGTCATCGGATGTACCATCACGGAATGAAAGGCTACCGTCGTGAGTGCTCTTGATGGTTCGAAGTGCCTCTAGCAGGCTCAAGTGACCGGGCATTGCACAAATCCATGTGTCTAATCCGGTTGTTGCGGCCTCAGGATCGTATCGGAAGATGCTGATTTCTGCTTGAATCGACTCTGCGGTAATATCGGGCACAGTAAATCCATCTTCTCCGTCGGCACCCTCATCACCACCTGCAACGTATTCTTTGATTGCGCCTACCATATCTTCGTGGAATACACCGGTACCGTCCACCGCGGCCATAGCTGCCATTGCATCAAGTGCCCAAGCGGCAGCCATAGATTCGTAATCAACATCACAATCAACTCGGTCAACCAATCTAGTGGCACCTAACTTCTCAAGTCGTTCATCCCAATCTTTTCCTGATTCGCAGAATAATTCGTAACTCGTATCTCCAAGTGCTAGAACTGAGTAATGAACACCATTTAGAGAGCCAGCGGATGCTTTCTGAGCAACCTGCCATAGATCTTCGGCATTGTCCGGCATCTCTCCCTCACCCCAAGTTGAGCAAATGATCAGTACCCGCTTCATTGCAGATAGAGATCCGAAGTCAAAGCCATCCATATCGTAGACTGTACCCTCAAGGCCGTAATTCGAAGCCTGCTTAGAAAACTGAGCAGCCAAGGCCTCAGAGTTTCCTGATTGGGAACCAAATAGAACAGCTAAACTTCGGTCGCCAGCACTCAGAAGTTCTCCAAGATCGTCTCCAGTCACCTCAACAGTCTCTTCGACCGCTGGCTCCGGAACTACTACCTCCACTACTGCAGCGGGTGCTTCTTCCTCGACCACTGCTTCAGACTCGCCACCCTCCACCACAATGATGACATCAACCGGACAACCATCAGCTGCGTCGAAAATATCATCTTCGAACTGAGAAATTGTTTCGAGCTTAAGACCTGCTTTTCCTTCGTTCCTATCATAGCCTCCATCAAGCCGAACATCGGCCTTGATGTAGCATGTGTCGTCTGTCACATGGAATACTTCGGGCAGTGTCTCTTCACAGGCATCACATGTGATGCAACCCTCTTCGATATAGACGCTGACTATAGCCATCTTCCTAACTCAGCCCCGATTGATGGTTGTGCCACCGGAAAGCGATTCTTGAACTTGATGTAAACTAGGGCTACGACCTACGGTCGTATTGGACCCTACATATCAAAGCCATCAAAGTCAGCAGGATCGGGTCCGCCCCCACCCTTGCTGGAAATTACATCATCGATTCTGAGAATCATTACAGCGGTCTCAGATGCACTTTGAACCGCTTGCTCCACGACTCGGCTTGGCTCGTAGACCTTGCTATCTGCCATATCCACTACCCCCCCATCATAGACATTTACGCCATGTGAGGAGAGGCCTTCTGAGTGCGCCTTTCGAAGATCAATGATTGTGTTGACAGGATCTAATCCAGCATTCTCGGCTAGAGTTCGTGGGATAACCTCTAGAGCGCCTGCAAAGGCCTCGATAGCCATCTGTTCTCGACCACCGATTCCTTCTGCATAGGAGCGTAGATCTCGGCTAATCGCAGCCAAAACCGACCCGCCGCCGGTCAAGACCGCTCCGTCTTCGTGAGCCACTGCAACTACTCCAACCGCGTCGTCAAAGGCGCGTCGAATTTCATCTACAACGTGCTCTGTACCGCCTCGAAGAAGTACGCTAACACTCTTGGCTTGCGGGCAACCGGTGATGAAGACCATGTCCGCATCTCCAATTTTTCGCTCTTCGACCTTGGCAGCTCGACCAAGATCATCATCACTAAGGTCGTCGATATTTGTAATGACATTTCCACCAGTAGCTTTCGACAGGGCTTCCATATCACTCTTCTTTGCTCGACGGATCGCGAAAAGACCCGCCTTTGCCATGTAATGTTGAGCAAGGTCGTCGATTCCTTTCTGGCAAATTACAACATTAGCACCGCTGGCGATGATTGTATCGACTAGACCCTTGAGGAAGGCTTCTTCTTCATCGAGAAATTGAGCAAGCATATTTGGATCTGTAATCTGAATCTTTGCATCTACCTCGGTCTTCTTCACCTCAATTGCAGAATTAATCAATGCAATCTTGGCATCTCCAAGCGAGCGAGGCATTCCGGAGTGTACCCTTTCCTTGTCTAGAATAATTCCATCCACAAGGCTACTATCCTTGATAGAACCACCTTGCTTTTTCTCAATCTTGATGTCATCTAAATCCACAACTACTCCATCATCGGAGTCTTGAGCCACTGCCAATACTGCCCTTACTGATATGTCGGCGAGGAATTCCTTGACTGCGCCCGCACTCTTTCCGGTTAATGCAGTCTTTGCGACCTCGTGTAATTTCTCTTCGTTGACCTCTATGGAGTGTGAATCGATAAGATCTGCAGCCTTGTCTGAAGCAAGCCTAAATCCTTCACAAATTACAGTTGGATGAACGTTCTGCTCAACCAAGTCTTCACTCCGCTTGAGCAACTCTCCAGCAATTACAACAGCACTTGTTGTTCCATCAAAGCAATGTTGCTCCTGCGTCTTTGCGATTTCAATAATCATCTTAGCAGCAGGATGTTCAATGTCCATCTCCTTGAGTATAGTTGCGCCGTCATTGGTGATTACCACATCACCCATTGCATCTACCAACATCTTGTCCATACCCTTTGGTCCAAGAGTGCTTCTAACCGCATCGGAAACGGCCTTTGCGGCAGCGATATTGTTGCTTTGAGCAGACTTACCACTCGTTCTAGTCGTACCTTCTTTGAGTATGAAAATTGGTTGTTGACCGTTGTACATCGGAAATCACGCTCCAGAATCCAGCAATCCGCCGACCCAAGTGGGGGTCATAAGGCCTCGCACACGTAGGCGCGAGCGGGCGGTTAGGAGTAGTCACTCATTTTTCGGAGATTACTCGTCCTTGTTTTGTTCTAACCACTTTTCACCATAATAGGCCCACTGCTCCGTAGTCCATCCTTGTGGCAGGCCTCCCTCTGGGATTGGTGGGACGCCAGGCGGTAATTCTGCTTCTTCAGTAGTCTCAGCCTCAGGTGCTGGTTCCTCGGGAGAAACCAATTCAGGTGCAGTTGGTTCCTCATCAGTTGGTAGTGGCGGTGGTGGCATTTCTGCAGCTTTATTCTCAAATATCTCAGCCGAACCACCATACATGGAATTGGCGACTTCATCCGCAGCTGGTAGGTCTGGAGCTGCAGGAACCGAAGTATCACCTCCAAGATTGACAAAGCTCGGAGAATAATCCTCGATGCTGGAGTACTCCTCTAAGGGAGCCCTTGCCTCTTTTACAACCCTGAATGTAATTACCGATACAACAATCATAGCCACCAATCCTGCAATAACAAATACGATGTTAGCAGCGAGTTTAGCCATAAATCCTACATCTGGTCCATCTTCTACTGGGACTGTTTTGACAAGTTGTATTGTTGTTGACGCCGATACCTTGTCAATGTCAGAGTCGACGGTCAAAATTACATTGAAGGTCATCGTATTTTCTGCCAAGTTGTCAAGGTTCTCTTGATTTATGTCGACTGTAACTGTGACAATCTTTGTTGCATCTGCTGGAAGGACAAAATCTCGATCTTCACTATCAACTCTAACATCTAAGACATTGAAGAATAATTCAGGCTCAGTAATCCTATCGATATCTGCTCGCATTAGTTGTTCTGAAGATGGGTTTAGGTTCTGTACTGAGAATTCTAAGGTGACTTCTCCCTTATCTTCAATCACCATGCCTGCTGGTGGTGTGACCAGAAGCCAACCAACTTGTCCAACCTTGAAATCGGCTTCTCCTTCTGCCGAAACCGTTTGTCCTACTGTTCCTGCTTGTTGACTTTCGGCAATCAAAGTTACTGTCCTATCGCCATCAGCGCCTTGGTCAAAGGAATAACTTACGGTCAAATTAACAGAGGAACCTGGTTGAATCCAATCTGTCTTCCCGTTATTTAGACCAGTAGCAAAAACTGTGATATCCTCATGACTCTTATCGAAAGAAACGGCGAACTTGTCGGGCATATTGCCATTATTCCAGACCTCCCATCGCATTGTTCTGGCATCATCTCCTGCACGGTATACCTCATTTGTTAGGTCTAGGTCTGGGATTTCAATAAGATATGTTTCAGGGACTGTAAGCAATAATTGAACACTTCTCTGATATTCTGGATTAATTGTGCTTGTTGCGTGAACCCAAATTTGGTAGGTTTCGTTCTCTATTCCGTAAGGCATAGGGAACATCAACAAGACGCTTGTGTCACCTCCGAATGGATCAATCCCGAGGGTTTGTTCAGCATTCATCTCCAGTCCCAAGCGCCAGTCCGCTGCGATTGATAAATCGAAGGCCTCTTCTGAATTACCATCATTGACTAATTGAATTTCTATCCAACGTAAAGCCCCATCAGCAGGCGCCATCATTTCCCTGATTTGAGGCACTAGTTTTAGATCGTGATCTATTGGAACTTCTACATTAATTGTCCATTCGGTTTGGAAATTCGCCGGTGCTCTACCGCTAGCGATTAGGGTTATCGCATATTCCCCAGGAGTTATCTCCTCAGGGGTTGTAATCCGTGCATTGAGTTCCAATTTTTCGTTGAGGTCCATCTCAATGCTAGTAATCTCAACCCCGGTCTCATTGGTCCAAACAAGATTGGATGCACTCCAGCGATTGTCAGCAAATGTCCCTCCTAGGTTCCAAATTGCCCTCTGGTTACCTGTGTTTTTCAGCGTCATAAGTACATCGCCTGTCTCTCCCGGAAGCAAGGTGATTGCAGGATTTTCCAATGTCTTTTGAGTAAGGTATGAAGAATAGGACGCAGTTACGTCCACTGGAAGATTAATTGTCCATTTAGAGAAATTAGTTAATCCATCCCCAATATGAACATACCAATCTACCTCTTGTACTGTTGCTCCATCTGGAATTGTGAGATTTACCCATAAATCCATAGTTTCGAGTGGTTTGATATTCTTTGTCACAACATTGTTATCGAAATCAGTTGGGTGGTTAGACTCGATTCTGAGTGGGAAATCCCACATCCAAGATTGGTTGGAAACATCGGTATAAACTCGAAGTGTAATATCAACATATCCATTGTTCTTTACAGTACACCCCAAGGTAGGAGGTGTAGGGTCTGCAGGAATCACGATGTATGCATTGGGAAGAGGATCGTTACACTCCACGTCGAGAGTATATTCAGGGACTCTTTCTATTCCAAAGAGGATGAAACCATCGAGATGGATTCCTTGTGTCGCGAATGATGAATCGGAGTCGAATCTGAAAGCCACGGTGTAATCACCAGTGGGATGAACGTCCGTCATGTTCCAAACAAGTTGAGTCCAGTTTCCAAAGGTTGTTGACAATGGCATTGCGGTGTAGTTGTAGAATTCCTCGTTACCTGCATCTGCCTCTAATCGAATCGTGTCTCCTTGACCCATACTACCCCATGCATTAGTAACTAATTGCAAGTTCAGGTAATCGAATCCACGGATACGTGCTCGGCAGAAATAGTTGGCATAAATTGTTGATACCGTTGGATCGTAAGTTCCGGTTCCAAGCCCATGGCCGGGGTCCTCACAGGAGTCGAATGGAGTCAGCCATCCCCACCAAAGTCTGTCCATCCTGTTGCTGGCATAATCCGCACCGGGTCGAGATACTCTCCAATGCCTCTCGCCTTCGGCGCTTGAAGTGTTATCCATTCTCCAGTGACCGTAGTAATCGGGGTCATCAGAAAGAGAACCATCCGTATCGTATCCAGCACCTACCCATGTCGGATTGTTGTAACTTAGCTGATTTGGACAATCGATTGTGCCATCTCCATCAACATCCCCACAAATTCCGTTTTCCATAGGGTCGTTCCAAATCGCGACAGGCATCAAGCGGTCAAATTCGTTATTTTCGTAATTATCATCGGCAAGACCTCCATCGACGATTCCTCGGAGAATAATTCCCCCCAGCAGATATCCATCATCATCGAGGTAGCTCTGTGCAGCAGTTGGAGTCCAGTAAAATTCGGCTCTAAAGGACTGGGCGCCTGAGAGAGTCATATTGACTGACCATTCTGCTACCATAACTCCAACAGGGTGCCAAATTTGCATTTTTCCAATGGCACTGGCCGGTTGACCGGAGGTTCCAGCCTGAGTAAATGTGACATTAATCTGAATCAATTCATCCCTCATTACATATTGAACAATGCTGTCATCAGGATTTGTCCATTCGCGAGCCTGCAATGTACCGTTACCCAATTCTATGTCAGAGACCTCGAAGTCAATCAGTGCTCTTGGTGACACTTCATGAGTTGGATTATGTTCCAGTGCCGGGCCGAATGCCAATGGCGAAAGGCTCGTCACCATTAGAATGGCGAAAATTGTAAGTGGCAGATTACGCATGGACAACGAAGTTCTGCGATATCGATTCGGGTATGAAGGTTAGGTCTGTGCGTGCGCCGCCCTACGGGCGGCATTAGACTAGTTATTGGCTAATCAATGAGGTGTTTAGGAACTGCTATCCATTGTTGTTCAATCTATGAAGGCCTTATGTTGCCCAGTAGGTGCGACGGCTACTATGGCTCGGCGTGCAAACCCATTATTTCCGCGCTTAGTTCTTGCCATCATAGTTCTCGGACAAGTTACAATCGCCCCGATTATAGGATTTTCGCTTACCTATTTATTGTCAATAAAAAACGAGGGAGATCAACTTTCATTCGATATCGACTTAGCGGCTCTAGATTGGATAATTATTGCAGGATTAATGTATGGTTCACTCTCTTTAATTCTGGCTCTGATTGCAGGTGCCTACTCTCCTGCAAGCGTTGCAGATAGAGGTGGATGGTTAACTGTTCTAGGCCTAAGAAGAAACGTCAATACACCGGAGTTAATAGATAGAGCGAGGCTAAACTTACAGAGAAGCCCCTATGGGAAAATGGCACGTTTGGTTAGTAGTAGGACCGACACATATGATTTGTTTTCAATCCATGGAGGATTACAAATTCTAGCCATACCCATACAGATTGCATTAATCGCAGTTCCACTATTAATTATGGAAGGTATACCTGAACGATTTGTTGAACCCGAACAGGCATTTGAATTAGGCATGGTTGGTTATTTCATTGCACTATGGTTTGGCCTTAGGATACAACCGATGTACTCAAGACACCTCATTGGAATCGCCGCTTGGTTTAGAAAAATTCTCGCCCGAATATCTAAATTTTCTTGGATACTTCCTATCATAATTTTCTGGATTATTGCAAGAGTGATGCTACAGTTATCCCTAGAACGATTAGATGTAGATTATCAAGCCTGGCATAATGTCCAACTTGAGGCTGTATTAATGAAATCGATAATGCCAGCTGACCAAATTCCGGATGCAGCAATAATTGATTTTCTCGTCGCTATTTCTGTTCTTCCAGTTGCGGTTTTTACCACCATTTCAGTTCTTGCCGGAGCACATGACATGCCCGATTGGATGCGTGATCCTGAAGAGAGACTTGAGAATCTGAATCAAAATTTGCTAGAAGAAGAGAGTTCTTCGAGCGAAGAAAAGGAGGATTCAGATTTATCCTCCAATGAATTACCACCATGGAGTCGCACTACTAATTCTGAAGAAAGCGAGGACCTTAATGATGAATCGAAAGAAGATGAAAGTAGAATGATTGACCTGCCATTCGGGTTATTTGATGACTAGTTTAAGGTTGGAAAAACCCTCTCTACACCTATGTTCAACAGACACCATCCCGTAGCCAATATCATTCCAAAAAGGAATGTATGCGGCCCCACAAGATATAGTCCAATAATGGCTATGATTGCCAATACTATTACTACCTTAGACTCCAACTTGCCAGCACCATAGCTAAATATTGTAAATCCCATAACAAAGTAGAGCAGCGTTTCGATTCCAGACAATGCGACACCTACTCAATTATCACGAAGTTCTGCCAAGACCTTCTCAACTCGGTCCATGCCTCGTGAGATATCTTCTCGACCGATGGTGTATGCGAATCGAAGGTGCCCTTCACCAGCCTTTCCAAAAGCAGAACCGGGGCTACAAAGAACACCTCCCTCCAATAACGCCATTGCTACTTCTTCACTGTTCATTCCGGGCACGTCTACCTTGGGGAATACGTAGAATGCTCCAGTCGGAACATGACATGAAACTCCTTCCATTGCATTAAGTCGATCACAAATTAGGTCTCTTCTAGCCTTGAATTCCTGACACATTTTAGCAGGATAATCTGAAGCTTTTTCCATCGCTTCTAGCACTGCATATTGCATGGCATCATTACTGCAAGCAGTGACGTAATACTGCATCTTTGTTATGTGTGTCATCGCCTCTAAATTCTCAGAAAGAATGTAACCAATTCGCCAACCTGTCATAGCGAAGGTCTTGGAGAAAGAATTGATCATTATGACTTTATCATAACTGGCCCCTAGGAAGGATACATGTTCACAATCGTAGACTATTCTGTCATAGACTTCATCGGTGATGACCCATAAATCATGACGTTCTGCAAAAGCAAGTAATTCATCACGTTCTTCTGAGGTGACATTACCGCCGGTGGGATTACTTGGGAAATTATACAAAATAGCAACTGTATTCTCATTTACCCGGTCCTCTAAATCCTCAATTTTTGGTACAAAACCATTCTCAAATCTACAGGGATAAAGCGAAGGTTGACCTCCGCAAATAACCACATCCGGTGGATATAACGGAAAATATGGTTCTGGAATTAGGACCTCATCTCCGGGATCGACCAGGGCAAGGAAAATATCCAGTAAGGCGTTTGTTCCACTCATTGTAATGCAAACATTAGATTCGTTGAGATTTGGAGAAAGATAATGCCATGTCTCTGCTATCTTTTGCCTTAGCTCAGGTAGTCCTGCTGTAGTTGTGTATTTGTTACGCCCTTCTCGCATGGCCTTTTCGAAAGCGTCTATGGCCAAATCGGGAGGTTGGAAGTCTGGTTCGCCTAAACCAAACTGGACAGCGTCATCGCCGGCCATGTCGAACATTCGGCGAACACCTGTAGGACGAATGCTGTTCGCGCGTTCCGAAAACCGCACCATGACCTCCGGAGGATAGAATGAGCATTTGAACTAACACCCTCGAATCCTTCGGATTCGTCTTTTGAGTTGATAAATTGACTGATTTGTAATGAATACTAATTTCCTGAGTCGAGTAACTCTGCTTCAACAACGTCTTCAATCTCATCTCGGTTTCTAACGCTGCTTATTATTGCCTCAATCTCGTCATCTGAACGGAATCGGATTAGCACTAATGATGCGACCCATGCCAATGCGACAACAATCACAATACCGATTGCAATTGGTGGAATCGACATCGATTCTGAACCCGCACCTGTCCCCTCGATTTCGAAGAATACAGGTAGGGAATGCATTGCGCCTGCAACAGCATGTACCTCCACTGTGTGATTACCTGAAGTCAGTTTTTTCGGCTCCAATAGGATGTTCCACTCAAAGGGTGTCAGAGCGCCTATTTCGCTTGGTGTAGCGAAATAAGTCGTCTCAACCCACTCTCCGTCATCAATTCGATATTCCACTCTGTCAATACTTCCTGCCTGACCCCAAGCGTGACCGGTCATATTGATCACTCCCTCCGAAGATAGATTGAGCCTGTGGTTCTGTAATGTAGGATCGATTAATGGAGTCTGGCCGCTGTCTCGAAGGAATATTGCAAGTTCAACCGCTGCCAAAGCATCTACCATCCCATATCCAAATTCTCTATTCCAATACGGATCGAACTCTGGGGCACTGGCTTCTCCTCGCAATTCAGATGTATGTTTGAGGACTTCTTTGATTTGTAATGGAGTCAAATTTTCGTTCGCTTCCCAAACCAATGCTACGATTCCGGTTACTGCAGGCGCTGCGTAGGAGGTCCCGCTACCTCTTCCAGTGTAGGTATTCTGAGATGCATCTCCACCTAGGAAATTATTGCACCCCCCACTTGACACACATCCTTCCGCTTGAATTATGTTGGTTCCCGGTGCACTGATTTCGGGGATTAATTCGTTAATCGGATTCCCATCACCATTGTCTTTGCGAGGTCCTCGGGAAGAATATCCAGCAATTGTATCATCGGACCTGTTAACAGTATTCTGATCATCGGTTGAAGCTACGGTGATTGAAAGAGAAGAGGCACTCATTCCAGAAAGTCCGTCATTGTCCTCTCC
>Ga0208277_1001026_pt1 | contig 16414 bp, 10 predicted proteins | sample ETNtaG_5_FD_185782 | JGI IMG/M metagenome (GOLD analysis project Ga0208277, IMG submission 185782) | Marine microbial and viral communities from oxygen minimum zone, Eastern Pacific Ocean - ETNP201406SV205 (SPAdes) (version 2) | ecosystem: Environmental > Aquatic > Marine > Oceanic ...
CCAGATGGACCTAGATTCGCAATCATAGCATCACGGACAATGCCAGGAGAATCTGCCTCCTCCCTACGCTGGTCACTCCACAGAGCGAGGTCTTCAGTTGACGCGATTAGAGACAATCCAGACCATTCCACCTCCTCCGCACAATCCACAAGAGGGCAGTACGGAAGGAACCGGAGGATGCCACCGTCGGGATCTTGCCAGTCGACTGCCCCCCAGGTGAGCAGGGGAGCCGGCTTCATGGGACTCGGCTCACTGATTCTGCTCGGCAAGCCAGTCGCGCAACTGATCGATAGACCAACCCATGTCGAAGTAGCCCTGGATTGTATTCTCGTCCCAGAAAGTGAACTCTTGTAGAGCACGCTCCATCTCTGTCAACTCAGGCGTAGGAGGTCCACGGCCAGGCGGACCACGACTCGGTGGACCACGAGATTTTAGTGGAGCGACAGCTTCGCCCTGTGGCAAGAAATCGTCATCCTCAATGTAATCATCTTCATCATCGCCTCCACGCCCCGAGAGCACAACAACAGCGACCACGATGCCGATTAATATGAGAGCTAAGAGAGCAACTAGTCCAATCATCGTACCACTGAATCCACTCTGTTCATCGGATTCCATAGATACCACGAATGTTGTGGATTCATCAAGGACATCTCCGGTCTCATTGTCTACCAACTGATACTGGACGTTTACCAGAGGAGTTGGGAAGTCACCCATATTGATGCGCCAATCAGTAGTTTCACCAGGCTGAATTACTGGTGAGTTAACAGGAGTTGTAGACTGGGTAGTTCCGCTAACCACTGTAACTACCTTTCCAGAAAACGAACCTGGCTTGTTCCCAGTATTCTGAATTGTGACAATGATTTCCATCGCTTCACCTACAGCAGGTGTCGAATCAGAGAGAAGGACGTTTTGAATCTCAAACGATGCGGATTCGTAAACGACATTGAACTCACCACCATCGAAGGCGTTCTCATAGGTCCCACCTCCAATCAAGGCATTACCAGCTGAATCTGTTCCTGAAATCCAGAATCGAAGTTCGACACCTGAAAGATCTGCAGGAAGTGTAGCATTCCATAGATTCACACAATTGACTGAAGCCCGGACTGGGTTGTTACCACTGAAAGTCATCGGAACAGAGAAGTGAGACATCTCAGGGAATGCTTGGTAGAACTCAGTCCAGTTACCGCCATCTTTGAAGTACATCCAGTTGAGGTGAATATCGCCTTCAAGCAGTCGTTGACGCTCCTCGACAAAGGCCTTGACGGACACGCATTCGAACTGAGTTGACGACAAAATACCAGCGGGAATCTCGACTGAGTCAGCGTCTGAAATTTCCCATGAACTCAGCTGAGTAGCACGAGGGGCCTCGCTATCCACATTAACATAGAACACACTGTCCACGGATTGGGTTCCATCCGTTGCACCAGAAGGTAATCCAACAAGAGAGAAGGTAAAGGTAAACTCATTCGTCTGTGTCGGTGCAGGGTGTTGAATATCGAAGGTCCCATTCTCAAACGGATATTCGAAAATTTGAGACGGAGCGAAAACGTATCCCTTGACGTTGTCAGGATCTGCCTGCTGTTGCTCGATGCGTAGCGTCAACGGCACCTGCGGGTTAATCACAATACCATCAGAAAGGCGTTGAGAAAACGCATACTCGCCGGAGATACGAAGCATATCACCTGGATAAACGAAGCCTGAGTCCCTAGCCCCAACACTCGGCGTGATGTAGCCAATTGTATCCTCGATGGTGAAGGACGAACGATCCAACTTGAAGTCGTCCGAATAAGACACCTTCTGGACATAGTTTCCAGCTCCACCAGAGGTGGTAGTCCAACCTCCATTATTGGGGTCAAAGTCAGTGACTTCTACAACTGGTGTTCGAACTCCATTCAGTGTGGTAACAGACCACTCGAACACAATAGGAATATCGAGGATAAATTGTGTCTCAAATGGATCGAGAAGGATTCCGCCATCTAAGCGACGCATCTCTGCACCCTGTCCATCCTCAACCAGATCGAGAACCTTGATCCAATCGCTATCCGTCCATGCAGTATCGTTCGATGGAGTGTAATGAATTACCATGTCACCTACATTAATCGGATTGAGATTAATGCGAACCTCTGCAATATCTCCCCAACCGTTCGGATCTGCTCCTTGAACACGCAAGTGGTAGGTATTGCCAGCGTACATCGTAGTGTTGGCGCTGGTTAAGCTAGTCCCGAAATCATCCTGAATGCGGATAGAAGTCACACTAGGTTGGCTACTTTCCATCGCCTGATAGGTTACAAGATCAAAGGAAATGCCGGGTCCGCCCGCACCATTGACTGAGTTCCCTCCGACGTCGGTTCCTGAAACGAAGAGGCTAACCAACGGGCTGTTCATTAGACCCTGATTTGCAATATCACTGATGCACGCAGCGCCTTGGTTGTCAATTGTGTATTCTGACTCGTTCAACACATTAGTACGAACCAAAGGAACCTGCGCATACTCGTCAATAGTGGCAATTCGATCGAGATTATTGTCATGATCCTTCTCAACCCAGTAGTTGAGTGTGAGAGTTTCTGGAGCAATCGGGTTATCTCGAGCAATTACACGGAAGGTCTGGCATGAACTTGCTGGAATCCATGTGTTATCTGTGAGTTCACGCCAGTTTGCCCCATCCATCACGCTGATGTTCACTAGTTGTGGGGGCAAAGGATCCATCGATACCTGCATGCGGATTGCACAGTCGGAATCAGGACTCAACTCCGAAGGAGGGCATACTGTATCGCCACCCGTGAAATTAGCCATCATGAAGCGATAGGAGCGAGCGCCTGCCGTCTGAGTGGGCAAGGATGGCGTCCAAGTGAAATCACCATCAACGAAGCCGTTTCGACGATCGACTTCATTCCACTCCTCGGATTCAAGATTTGAGGTATTGAGTTCCTCAAGGACAATGGAATAACTTGCGGGATCTGGAGCGTTATTGAGGTCTTCAAAGCGAACCTTTCCAGTCAATACGAGGCTCTGACTACTCTTCACATCCATCAAATCTGTCTGCTCGACACCAGCCTGATTATAGACACTGAAATCAGTTATTCCCGCATCATTCTCTACTGCATTCCCCACTGTAGGAGAGAGGGAGGCAGCAGCAGGTAGGCCTATGACTCCGCTATCACTAATCGAGGACGCATAAATCATGACTGATTGCGTATCATCCCAATCCGATGAGATACGGAAGCGCCAGTTAACCTGCATTGCACCTGTCCCCGGCGCACTTACAGACACAGACAAATCGATACCATCAACAGGGTCGCTGACTTCCCAGAATGTATCATTCGAAATGGTATATTGTAACTCGATATTCCCTCGTGGAGATTCCATCAACAGAGATGCACCTGCAATGGCCTGTCCTTGAGCAGACACAGAGTGTGTCGTTACAATCTCGTAGATGTTCCCGTCATCGTATAGTCCGGTGAAACCATTTGTCAAAGAAATAGTACTCGAATGACCCATGCTTGTCGTAATGCTGAGGGTATCAAGTAAGATTGATCCACCTGTAGCAGAGGTGAATGTCAATGGAACATCCACATTTCCAGAAGTTGCTGTACCCATAGCAACACCCTGCGATAGTTCACGGGCCAGATAGTTACCATCCGTGATGACACGGTTCCAATCGTAGTTGACTACAAGATCTGTGAAGGTAATCGACTGCCCCGGAGTCGCATTTTGGCTAGACACCTTCATCCTGAACTGAACCCATTCATTACCAAAATCATCTACATCGGAGGTTGGAACGACTGATGAATCGTAGTCAAGAAGGGTGTTGAGTGCATCCGCAAAATCACTGAGAGGATCTGAAATAATCTGTGGACTAAGTTGAGGTAAATCCGCAATCGTATTCAGGAACTCTTCTTGAGCAGCTGCAGCCACATAGATATCAACATCCTCAATTTGATTCTGCATGAAACCGATTTGGGCATTTGTCACATCGGCTCCTCTTGGAAGCATGAAAGTAGCACCTTGACCAACGCCTCCCGCTGTGACGCTGACTGTGGAGGTATCAGATCCGATGGATACACCCCCCACTGATCCTGTACGGTATTGGGTCTGTTCGCCCAGTGCACCAAAGGCTGGCTCGATGATACCCCACTCAATATCACCATCACCTGCTACATCGAGGCGGACCTCTTCCGCATGGTGGGCAAAGCGAAGATCAGCATGGACTCCAGTGACTTCACACTGGACACTTGAGTAGTTCACGAGGAGTCCGAAACCATTGGTCATCGCAGTGAGGTCATTCCAAACTCCAGGATTCAAACTAATCATTCCAACTCCTCCCGCAGCAGCAGAATTGCTTGGAATAAGCGATACCGCCGGCGTATTGGCAGGGCAATCATCGGAGATAATCGGTCTTATCGCAGTAATTGGTTTAGCAAATGTGGAACGCTCTGAAGGCGGATTGTAGGACTCGTCCACCCATACTGGTGAAATCCCCAAACCGGATGGACTTGAAGGGCTACTTGTCCACGAACCTTGTTGCTGGTATCCATTCTCACCGAAAACCATCGCTGAAGTATTGAATCCAGTAGTATACCGTGTCCCGATATTGAACCCGAAGAGTTCAGGTGAATTGAGCTGATTAGCTCCTGAATTGAAATTGAATCTGAGATCTATTGCGGCATGGTCACCAGTATCAATATCCCAGAGTTCTATAATCGAACCACTCAGGCCAGACAACGAATTACCATGACGATCCGCGATAGTGTTCGTAGTTCCCGGTTCAAGCACGTCGACTGTCAACTGTCCGTCACCTGTGACTTCTGCTTCCATATTGAGGAAACCGAACCCATTAGGAGATTCTCCACCTTGTGCATCAGTATTAGAGAACGTTCTGAAAGTAACAGAGCCCGAAGATGGCAATGCATCTCCAATTCGAAGACCGTCGATATACCAGCCTTGGAGATCCGCAGAAACAGGTGGGTCACTGATGTCGTTCTTCTCAAGAACGAACTTCAGACGAACGTATTCCGTCTCATAGCTTGAAAGGTCGAGGCCAACCGTCGCCCAACCTGCATTAGAAGCAGTCTGACTATTGTTTGAAGTTCCTCCAATCATAGTTGCGCCAGTTGGGAAAGAGTACTTGTTGCACTTTGTCGTAATCTGATTAACAGAAGTTCCACGTGTAAACATCCCATTACCATTTGAAACACCAGTAGTATTGGATTGATCAAAGGGAAGGAACTCAAAGGCACCCCATGAGGAACCATCAGTCGATGACTGAACCATGACATAGGCACAATCCTCGTAGTAGAAAGATGAGGAGGGGGCATTGCGGTAGTACAGATTATGCATGGATTGGAACGACGCTTGAGATTTGCCACCCCAAACATAGATGGAATCAGTGGTAAGTTCGTAAGTGTAGGAACCAATTTCATTCCGGTAGTTCATTGAATCGAAATCTGTCCCATAACACCAGTCACCAGAACCGCACTTAGGAATCGGGAAACCTGATTCAGTCATACCGCGCTCCCAATTGTTCTCTTGGAAACCATTGACTGCAGGACCTACAGTGAAAGGTACGGGGGACTCAAAATCCTGATTGTAACCTAAACTCTGTAGAGCCAAGGTCTCATCCTGTACTGAAAAATCATTAGAGGTAGAATAAAGAGTGAATCCTCCATTATATTGAGGATCCCAGAGATAAGATCCGAGGCCAGTAGAATGGGCATCGTATCGATCATAGTTATCGTATTCCAAGTATTGTGTTCCAACAACCATTGCCGCTGCGTTGACTGTTTCACCTTCAGGTAGAAGAATCGAACCAGAAGTCGAATCAAGGTAGTTAGAAGAATCGTCTAACTCGACAATTGCTTGGCTCTGACCGTTGGAATATGTAGAGACAGATGCAGCCTGTGATAGCCCCATTGTCAGCATTAGCATAGTCAGCACGATGGCCATAGTTCTCTTGGTGCGATTGATTGATTCACTCGTCATCTTCCATCACATACCCAAAGGTGGGTGGTCAATCCACGGTTGGCTGGCTTAAAACACCACTCGTTCATGGTGCCCTCCGGAATGAGCCATAATACGGCTGAATCCTCATCTCAGATGTCGACTCAACCACTGATTCAAATCAGAGGAGGATACGGTGCATTTCCATGACGGAGCCATACTCGAATGAACCCGTGACCAAGATGGATGAGGTATTCCCACAGCATACGAACGCCTACAATACCCTATTCGGAGGACGTCTTCTCAGTATCATGGATACTGCAGCAGGTATGGCATCAAGTAAATTCGCTCATCGTGAATTCGTCACGGTCTCGGTTGATGCACTCAAATTCAAGCGTCCAGCATACCAAGGTGACCTCATTGAAACGACAGCGAAAGTAGTGCACACCAGTACTCATACAGCAGGCGTCTATGTCGTCGCAAAGAGATTGAATCGAAGTGAATGGGAACGAGAGGAAATCTGTGCAGGATTCTTCTTCATGGTTGCAATCGACTCACAGATGCGCCCAATTCCTATTCCTCAATTCATCCCGGAAACGGAGGAAGATCACCTATTCTGGAATCGAGCACAAACTGCTCGAGATGCGATGAAGGCAAACCCATCTTGACGCAATCATTGAATCAGAGTTGAAGTTCCCGCGAACTATGGCTGTCCTGAATGTTCTGTGTGTGAGTACCGAGGACTTTGCAAGAAACCTTGGAAAACGGACTGATGATCGTGACGTTGAATCCTACATCCATAAGGAAATGAGGAATGAACAACAAGATGCTTTGACTTTCCTTAGGCCACGAAAACATCCAGAACGAATTCGACCCTTACTAGCTGCTCTTGACATCTCGGACGCTGGTGTGATCCAAGTCCAGCGTATTGATTCATCACTAGGCGAAGTGCTTGTCGCGACCTCTGTTGCAGGCCTTCGTAATGGCACCGTGGTTATCGACCCGGAAGAGGGTGAATGGGTCGACCCCGACCAATTGAGTACCATCATCAAACAAGCAGGTCTCGAAGGATGGAAGATTATGACGACTGCCGATGTACACGCAATTCGAGAACAGGCTTGGGAAACTCTCGATAAGAAACAGAAAGATTCGGCTAATTCCACAGATGCACCTCTCGCGATACCTGTGGATCAGAACTTCAGTGTGAAGGGAGTCGGGCTCGTTGCAATTGGGACTGTACAGACCGGAGTCGTCAACAAACACGATAACTTGGTGACTGCGCCTGGAGGCGATACAGGAGTGGTTCGTTCCCTTCAGGTCATGGACGTCGATGTCGATACCGCTTCTGAGGGAGATCGCGTCGGTGTCGCTCTACGGAACATGAAGGAGAATGCACTTTCACGAGGAATCATTCTGACAAGACCTGAAGACGTCGGGCACATCGAAGTGCATTCCAGTAGCTCTATACAAATAGAAAGGGCCCCATTCCAAAAGCGTTCAATCGAGGAAGGTACCGTTATACATGCCTCAGTAGACCTCCAATTCGTCGTTGGCCGATGTAAGGAAGTTGGTGAACGAATTCATATCGATTGGGACGCCCCTATACTCGTTCGAACCGGAGCTTCGAGGCGCCTTATCCTGAGCCAATTAGATGCTGGATCCATGAGGATTCTTGGCCATGCCACTAATATTCAATCCAAGTGAAACGGCGTTAACACGTTAACCGATAAAACGGAGCATCCACACTTGAAAATGATAAATTGTATAAGTGCAAAGAGAACATCTTCCCTCTGGATGCACTCTGAAGACGAGCCCCTGCGGGCTCGGTCGGATGGAGAGGGGGCCGAATCCTTCGGCAACCTCCGTCTGACCGGGATGGATGGGCGATTACGCACAGTCCTCACCGAAGAAGCACTACGCTTGGAGCGGAGCGATGGCAAGGGAATTCGAATTCAGATTTCATCAATAATCTCACTCCGCCTCATTCCTATTGCACCTGTTCCGAATGGTTTCGCTGTGCTATCTGCCCTCCTCCTCCTGTATGGGCTTCGGATTGCACCCCCTTCGTTGATGCCCTATACGACTGCTGGATCGGTCCTCACACTTGGCCTCTGGATGCTGTTAAGAACGGACACCATCGTAATCGAGACCGCGATTGGTGATCGACATCGACTCCAAGGTAACAGTGAATCACTCAAGCGACTGAAGCGACACCTCGGTCTGATGATGGATGGGGCATCTCTCGAAGAAGTTCAAGAAGAATTGCGAATCGATCGCCCTACTGCAACACCGTTCACTATCGATTTAGATATGCAACAATCCAATGAGAAAAATCTAGCCGATGCTCTTGCAGCCCACGTTAACATAGGGGGATTCCTAAACTCAGATTCGGAAATTCAAACTCCTCTTTTGGATGAGCCTAGCACCCCTACTCCCTCTTACATAACTGACTGGAGAGACAGTATCCCAAGTTCAGAGGAAACGAGTTATGGGATGTTCGGAGAAGCACAGCGGAATCGTGCTGCAGATGCGCTTCGGACAAGCCAGTCAGAGGTAAAGAGTGCCTCATCCGCTTTTGAAGCACCTCCTGTATCTATCGATACTGATAATGGAGGGATATTCGGATCACTCTTCGATGAACCGTCAGCAACCCCCACTCCTACTCCAGAATATAGTAGACCGAGTATAGAAGATGATCTTGCCTCAGCGAGACGTAGCTATGATGAGTTCAGTCTGAATGCACCTTCTCACAGCACGGGATTACTTCCAGCCCCTGTACCAACACCAGTCGAACGTCCGCTGAGTAGCAGTCAGATGATTCGCCGTGCTCAGAATGAATTCGGCCCCTTTGATCCCGCGGCACTGCCTGCGCCTTCTACAGATGCTGTACGCGACGAATGCCGGATGGATGGATTAGTTGCATCAGCGAGACGTATCGAGATTCAAGATATCGATGTGATGGATGCGGAAATCATCGAAGACAAAACTACAGATCCATTACTCGAAGAGAGACCTATGATTCTCAGGATGCTGCAGGGTGGTGAAAAGAAGGGACGTATCGTAATCCGACCAAGGAAGTCCAATCCTAGCCGTACGATTCTCGGATTAGTCCCTCCATTCCGGCAGCGTGCGGCACGACGGAGGGCGATGTCGATCCTAAGGCTTAGGAGTGACCAAGAGCATCAAGCTCAACGCGTTGAACACCTCCAAGATTCCATTCGAAGTGAGGGCTCTGACCATTCGGTCAACGATGGAGTGACTAGAGCTATGGAGAGTATCAATGCTACACTTGATCAAAATCAAGTCACACCTCCAGAAAGTATCACATTGGCCGAGATGAGAGCCACTCGCCCAGATGGGAAGGAGAGTCAGTATCCTGGCCTTCGTCGCTTCGGCTGATTAAGCCCCAATGATTCGTCGAAAGCGATCCAAGCGAGCATGGTAGGTTCCACGATCTAATTTGACCATTGGAGCAGTCCCAAATCCACCTACTACGAAAGAGGCGGCAACCGTCGCATGAATCAGTGCATCTCGGAAATCCTTCTCTGTTGGATTCTTCACACCACTCTCGGCTAGGCAAGCCATCACCGTACCTGCGAATGTGTCCCCACAACCAGTAGGGTCAATGACGTCTCTTGAGGGATAGGCTGGCATCGCAATCGTATAACCATCGGCAATCATCAGAAGACCGTGCTCTCCTTTTTTTGCCACAAGAATCGGCGGACCTCGCCCTGCTTCAGCACCACCTGAAAGTGCTGAGCCGTCGCGAACAGCCCGCATCGCAAGTACTAGATTGGGCTCCTCTGCCAACATTCGGACTTCGGCCTCATTCAGGAATGCTATATCTGCACGGCGTAGAACTGAAGATAGCGCCTCTCGCTCAATATCAATCCAGAGATTCATTGAATCAACAGCAACAAGAGCTGGAGATTCCATCTGTTCGATTACAGATGCCTGAATAGCAGGATGGATATTAGCACAGAACAGATAGGGAGCAGAACGCCACTCTTCCGGAACCTTCGGATTGAAAACCTGCAGGACATTGAGATCCGTATTCAGTGTCTCAGCTTGATCCATCGCCCCTTCATAACGCCCTGTCCATCTGAAGGTCAATCCATCAAGTGTCTCGATTCCAGTTAAATCGAGGTTGTGTGATCTGAGTATCTCTAAATCTGATGGATCTACATCCTTTCCAACCACGCTAACCAAACCCACTCGTCCCTCTTGATGAAGGACGCGTGATGCTGCAAGACCAGCATGCACCGCAGCGCCACCCAATGTGTCTTCAACAGTGCCGTGCTGTGTGGATATGGTATCGTAGCCAAAACTTCCAACAAGAACGAGATCCAATACTCAAACCCCCAATAGACCCGGATGCTCCTCAAGATACCGGATTGTTACACGGCGGTCGAGGAAATCCCTCTCATCAAGTATAGCTCGATGTAGTGGAACTACAGTGTCGACACCATCTAGGATTGTTTCCGACAGGACGGCACGGCTTCTCCTGATTGCTTGATCCCGATCCTCTCCCCATACGATAATCTTCGCAAGAAGTGAATCGAAACATCCGGGCATATCATACCCAATATGCGCATGAGTATCGACCCGGACACCGACTCCACCAGGAAAGTGACATTCCCAGAGCCGGCCGGGAGAAGGGATGAATGTGTGAGGATCTTCTGCATTAATTCTGAATTGGATTGCATGCCCCTTGAACTCAATCTCATTCTGACTCAAAGGTAATGCCTCACCGGAAGCAACACGAATCCCTAACTCCACAAGGTCATGACCAGTAATGGTCTCTGTAACCGTATGCTCGACCTGCACACGAGGGTTGACCTCAAGGAAGTAGAAATCGCCATGGGCATCCCGTAGGAACTCAAAGGTCGCGAGACCACTGTACCCTACCGCCTCCGCTCCAGCACAGACCTTAGCACCGATATCTGCACGGACTTCTTCGGTTAACCATGGACCCTCCTCAAGCAATTTCTGATGACGCCTCTGAATGCTGCAAAATCGCTCTCCAAAGTGAATCGCTCGCTTACCGTCAGCGAGAACCTGAAACTCGACGTGTTGAGCACCCTCAATGTACTTCTCAACAAACACACGATCATCACCAAATGCACTCCTAGCGCGTGATTGACATAGGTTGAGGGCCGAAGTGAATTCACCCGCCTCATGAACAATCTGCATTCCAATGCCACCTCCACCAGCAGCCGCTTTGATAATCACAGGATACCCTATCTCCTCTGCAAGCAAGATTGCTTCCTCAGAGGTCGATACCGGTTCACTGCTACCTTTAGCCACGGGGAGGCCAGCGGCCTCCATAGCCTTTCGAGCCTCTATCTTGTCGCCAAGAAGCCGTATCACATCGGATGAAGGACCAATGAAGGTAATCCCTTCCTCCTCCAAACGACGCACGAACTCTGCATTCTCAGCAAGGAAACCATAGCCAGGGTGCACTGCGTCCACACCCATACTCTTCGCCGCAGCTATGACTGCCTCGATATCAAGATACGAATCCAAAGGATTGTCTCGGAGAATCCCACGAGCGTCGTCTGCAAATCGAACTGGTAATGAAAGGCGATCTTCACGACCGTGAATCATACAGACCTCGATACCGAGACTTCGCAACGCGCGCCCAATTCGAAGCGCGATTTCACCTCGATTCGCAACGAGGACGCGGTGGAACATACCTCGTCGAAGGACAATTCGGTTGATGATAAAATCGGGTCAGTAGACATCGCGAAGATATCGCTTCTCGTCCTTCATCATCCGCTGCTCGACGTACGCCGCTGCGTCAGCCTCAGACATGCCGCCGTGTTCAGCGCAAATTGAAATCAGAGTACGATGAACATCTTTCGCCATACGTAGTTTATCTCCACAGACATAGAAATAGCCACCTGCATCTATACGGGACCAAATCTCCTCACCGTGTTTAGCCATTAGATGCTGGACGTATACTTTCTCAGTTCCTTCACGAGACCAAGCAAGATCAATTCGTTCAATAGCGCCAGCCTCCATCCAAGCCTCAATTTCATCACGATAGTAGAATTCGCCAGCCTCAGTCCAATCCCCGAAGAACAACCAGTTACGACCCGTTGCCCCGTCAGCTACTCTTTGTTGAAGGAAGGCACGGAATGGAGCAATTCCGGTTCCAGGTCCAACCATGATAATGTCCGTTGAGACATCCTCTGGAAGAACGAAACTCCTTGTTGGGGACATAAAAACAGGAACAGGGGATCCACCCTCTGGGCATCGATCTGCGAGATAACCTGTTGTTAGACCCGTGCGATCTCGGCCATGGTGGGAATACCGGACAATACCAACTGTAAGATGGACGGTTCCAGGCTCATGATCAGGGCTTGAAGCAATTGAATACAAGCGAGGTTTGAGAGTATCTACTGCATCAACGAACTCTTGAGCTCCAAGATTGAGAGACGGCATATCCTCGAAGAGGTCAACATAGTCACGTGACCATATGTAATCCTCCATGGCGGCATCATCGTTAACGAGACTGGACCAAAGCGCAAACTCTGGGTCATCCACTGGCCCAAGTGGGGCATATCCTTCCGGATAATCGCCCTCTTCACCACTCATCCATTGCTCAAGTAGAACTCCATCAGAATCCAACCGAGTTCGGGATACAATCTGTATTTTCACACTACCACCTGAATCTGAGAAATGTGTCGAAAGACCCTGAATGAAGCGCTTAGAGAGGCGATGTATCTCAGACTTAGTGAGGAGGGCATCCCGCAGAGTCATCTCCTCATCCTTGACTACAACCATCTCATCCGGCGGGCAACCAAGACGTTCAATGGTAAGATCGACAAGATCAGGAGGACAAGTCGGGAAGACACCCAACGCGTCACCAGCCTTGTACTCAAGACCAGAATTACCGAGATCAAACACAATATGGCGCGTCTCTTTTAGCGACCCTTCGCCATTGAGCACGTAATTGACGTTGATATTCGAAGGGTAGGGGTTCTTGTTTGAGTACTCTGACATGGAATCGCACCCAATTTGAGGGGGCCCGCTATCGGTATTTGAAGGGCTTCACCTAATATCCCCGAGAGCGGTTGAATCAAATGCTGGATAGAAAAGCAGACTGTATGGCGTCCTCACTCCGATTCATCGGTTCAGGCAATGCCTTCTGTCCACCCGGGCGCTTCCATTCCTGCGTCGTCCTCGACGAAACCATCCTGATTGATGCACCCCCCACGATTTTACCTCAGTTGCACACCGCCGGGATATCCTCTGCAGCCATTACTGATCTGATGATTACCCATTGGCATGGAGACCATGTCTTCGGACTCCCATTCCTACTCCTCGAACGAAGATTCATCACCAATCGAGATGAATCAGGGCGACTACGAATACATCTGAAAGCAAGTGGAATCGAGCGAATGAAAGCCATTTGTGAACTAGCATTCCCTGGAACCTTACTCCCCGTCATCGAGGAACGTGTGGAGTGGGTTGTCAACGATGTAGGTGAAGTTGGCCAATGGTCGTACGAGCGATTTCCTGTATTCCACACACCAGCGACTGAACCGCATGGCTACATGTTACGAGATAACAACAGATTCACACTCCTACATACTGGCGATTCAGGCCCTTGCGAAACCATAGATCAGAGAAGACCTGAAGCAGATGCTGTAATCCTAGAAATGGGGGTCCCAGATGGGGCTGAATTCCCACACCATCACCGTCCAATCGACATCGTTCATGTAGCCGAATCTGAACCAGAACGGACCTTTCTCATTACTCACAACTATGCATCTGGGGCCGGATTTGAAACGGGATTCAAGATGCCTTCTTTGCCTCCGAACGCAATCCAAGTGGAAGACGGGCAGAAATATCATCTGAAACCTGGAAACATCACACTGGATGATTGATACGTGAAGATTTAAACACCCCAAGATACAGAAAAATATGGTTTTCTTTCATTTCTTAATGGGCAGAATTAAGTCATTGACGCGGGTGTGAAGCAAGTCCCTTTGCCCTATCCCGGGACCACCCGTGGACATGGGCTTGGATTTGGAGTGATTGAAATGACGAACATCTTTGAAGCGGCGAGTCGTTCAAACTCAATGTTCTCAGATCGTCGAGTCTTTGACCCTCGGCACTCTCCCTCAGCACTCTGTCATCGAGATGCACAAGTACACGCCATGGTACTCAACCTCGCGGATGCTCTTGAAGGCCACATCCCGGGTAACATGATTCTCTACGGCCCGACGGGTGCGGGGAAGACTGCAGCCGCCCGATTCGTGATCCAGCAACTTGAGGAACGGGCAGAAGCAATCGGTAGTAGTGTGACCTCGCATGAGGTGAATGCCCAGCATACTAACACTCGATATAGGGTACTGCACAGTATCGCCACCCGACTCTGGGAGAAGGGCGACGTCACTATTCCATTCACTGGATGGCCTGCAGACAGGGTCCTTGAGGAAACAGTTCGTCGCATGGACCGTCGATCAGGAGTCCATGTCATTGTTCTCGACGAAATGGACCGCCTTGCAGCACAATCCGAGGAACAATTACTCTACGACCTAACCACTCTGAACGTACTCCTGAGTACGGCACGAACCTCAATCATTGGAATCAGTAACGACTTCTCATTTACCGACTCACTGACCGGCCCCATACGTTCTCGACTTGCAGCAGAAGACATTGTGTTCACACCCTACACTGCTGACCAAGTCAATGACATTCTGATCGACCGAGCAAAAGATGGTCTTCGCGAAGGAACCTGGGATGAATCTGGAATTAGGCTGTGTGCTGACCTAGCTGCTAAGGAACATGGTGATGCAAGGAGGGCAATCGATCTTCTTCGCGTATCCGCACAACGAGCGGAGATTGGTGATGCGAACAGCATCAATATCGAACATGTAATCAGCGCTCAAGCCCAAATGGAACAAGATCGCGCCATAACACTCATGCAAGGCCTTCCTGAGCACCAGAAATTGATCCTGATGTCTATCCTCATCAATCAGAAAAACGGTGTCCATACCCAAAATAGTGGAACAATCTGGGAAACCTACACTCAAGCTTGCTCCCGTGCGGGCTTCAGACCATTGACATCACGGCGAGTATCCACAATCATCAACGAGTTCGATTCGGCTGGCCTTGCACATGTAAGAAACGTCTTCCTAGGCCGCCATGGAAGAACGAAGCATGTGTATAGCCTCATCCCAAAGGGAATCGATGCAATACAGATTCTAGCCCAAGATAATCCTGGCCTTGAAGCGGCATCTAAGGGTGCCTACAAACTCCAGAAAAGGCTTGGATAAGACGCAGTCTCATCCGGCAACGGTTAAGACGACCTCTCCGGTCGAACGGACATGGCGGATGATGCGGTCGACGAGGTTACCCCCTCCTTCATTCCAGAATCGCCCACCCTTGGGCGCATCCTGACGAGTATAGGTATCTGGGCTCTGCTCGTCGATGTGATCAATGTCCTGTATGGTGCATACGCTGCGGGACAGAAGGTTGTCTGGGCTGGCTTCCTCACGTATGGATACCTTGCAGACAACACACACGTAACTCACGATGGAGCTGTCTTCAGTTCAGGTGACATGGTGTTTACCGCCATGGCTCTCGCCTGCCTCGGGCTTGGATTCATGATTCTGCAATCTACTGAGGAAAATGGGTTTGTTGGATGGTTGCAAAGTTTCCTTACCCTCGACCGCTGGACGCCTTTCTTTGACGCAAGTAATGGAACCAACAAGATGATTGGTAACTGGATGACCTTGATTGGACTCATATTCTATTTCGGATGGTCTGGAATGAACATGACTTGGGTCGACCCGGGTGTTTACGCGATTACCATTCCTCTAATCGGGTTCGGCATCATGCTTCCACACCTCGATTCTGATGCAGAAGATGCTTGATTACCGGTGTCCTGCACGGCCAAGAATTGCATCTATGATGCCTTGTCCGACTCCCAGCCAGATAGCAACGCTCCAAAGGATTCGAATCCGTTACCACGGTACTGCAAACATGGTAATTTCCACGAATATCCCCAATAGAGCAATTGTTGGGTAATCGTAGCAAAGCAATTTGACAGCAAGTGACCATAACCCCAACATAGGAAGTATGAGGGATATGATAGCACCATCTGAGATGAAATCATGATTCATCGTCAAGTTTTCAGATGTCTTAACTCCACGAAACCCATATCGCCGAATAATTCTGAAATGAGCGCGAGCATCTCGACATCTCTTCTTGAGGAACCGTAAGAGACCCTCCTCTGCCACATGTTGGACCGTTGCTTCAGGGACATAGAGAATGGTTCCTCCATTCTGGATCATCCGGATACTGACCTCCATATCTTCTGCATGAAACCAATCAGGTGAAAAACCACCAATTGAACGAAGCATGTCAGCACGAAACATGGAACATGGACCATTGGCAAGTAACACAATTTTATCTCGACTCGCATACTTCTTTGCGATGGCCTCTGAACGAAGACGAGAAA
>Ga0208277_1001028_pt1 | contig 16405 bp, 19 predicted proteins | sample ETNtaG_5_FD_185782 | JGI IMG/M metagenome (GOLD analysis project Ga0208277, IMG submission 185782) | Marine microbial and viral communities from oxygen minimum zone, Eastern Pacific Ocean - ETNP201406SV205 (SPAdes) (version 2) | ecosystem: Environmental > Aquatic > Marine > Oceanic ...
CCCAGACGGACGATTATTCCAAGTTGAATACGCTCGTGAGTCTGTGAAAAGAGGAACAACAACTGCTGGTCTAAAGTTCAAAGAAGGCGTCGTTCTTGTCTGTGACAAGAGAATCGCTTCCCGTCTTATCATACCTGAATCCATTGAAAAGATGTTCAAAATTGATGAACACGTCGGAGTTGCAACATCTGGACTTGTAGCTGACGCTCGTCAACTCGTTGCTCGTGCACGTGTTGAGTCCCAGATTAACAGAATCACATATGCTGACACTGTTCCAGTTGATGTCCTTGTTAAGAAATTGTGCGATTTTAAGCAATCATTCACCCAATACGGTGGATCTCGCCCCTTCGGAACAGCACTTCTCATCGGCGGTGTTGATGATGAAGGAATTCATCTCTACGAAACAGACCCATCAGGAGCATACCAATCATACCATGCAGGTGCAATTGGCAGCAATAGGAATACGGTTATCGAATACTTCGAAAAGAACTGGAAATCCGGCATGACGCTCAATGCAGCCATGAAGATGGGGCTTGAAGCGCTTCGCTCAGCAAATGATACTGAGCTAAACAGAGAGGCTGTTGAAGTTGTTGTTGTTGACTCAGATGGATACAGAATCCTAGACCGTGGCGAGGTTACAAAGCAACTCGATAGACTCAAACCTCTTGAGGATTGAAGTAGATAGATTCATTGATTCCTTTCTCCATCATTCAACTGGTGGAACAATGGTAAGCCTTGATAATTCCGTTCTTGCTCGTATTGAAAAGGGCGGTAAGCGCTACGAAGCACTTGTCGATCCTGATAAAATCGAAGATTGGAAAGTCGACCCAACTAAATTTGATCTTGACGAAGTCATGGCCATGGATGAAATTTTCCATGATGCACGTGGTGGCGAAAGACCTACGGAAGAAATCTTGATGAAGACATTTGAAACATTGGACGTCGGAAAAATACTTTTGATTATTCTTGAAAAGGGAACGATTCAATTAACAACTGCTCAACGAAAAGCACGTGTAGAAACAATGCGTCAGCAAATCATTCATCACATCCAGACACAAGCAATCGATCCACGTTCGAAGTCGCCTCACCCTAGAACTCGAATCGAATTGGCATTGAATGAATCAAAATACACTGTAGATCCGTTCAAACGTTTAGAAGAACAAGTGAAAGATGCCATCGCTAAACTAAAGCCTCTGATTCCGCTCAGTTTCGAATCTGTGCGTTTAGCATTTCGAATTCCAGGTTCATCTTATGGAAGCGTAAGCAATCTCTTAAGGTCCTATCAACAGAAAGAAGGATGGCTTGAAAACGGAGATTGGGCATGTGTAATTGAGATTCCTGCAGGAATGAAAGGCGACATTATTGGACAAGTTTTGAAGCGTGCATCAGAAGCAGAAGTCAAGGAATTGTAACACAGGCTCAGGGGTGTCCTTTATCATGGGATGTCCAGTGGCCGGGACTGGAGAGAAAAGAATGTCCGAAGGTCAAAGTGGCGCCGAGCAGCGCCTAGTGACCCCGGGAATGGTCATCGGACCATCAACCGGGAAGCACGCAGGTTCTGGTGCAATTGCACAGAACGAAGAATTCATCGCAACCCGACTCGGGTGGCTTAACGAACAAAACGATGTCGTTTCAGTTCGTCCAATCAACAGCGCATACATGCCACGCTCAGGTGATTTAATCGTCGGCGTGGTTGCAGAAGTTCGAAACAACCTGTGGTTCTTTGATGTGAACGGACCGTTCCAAGCACTCCTACCTATGTCACTTGCACCATGGAAGGTTGAATTCGGTTCAACAAGACAACACCTTGGTATCGGAGACGCAGCACTCGCCCGTGTTCAAGAAGTTGATGAGGCACACAACATGGTCCTCACAATGAAGGGTATTGGTCTGCGAAGACTTAACGAAGGTTGTGTCGTTTCAATTCCAGTTAATCTCATCGACACACTACGAGGAGATAACAATTCAATGGTTAGCAGAATCAGAGATCTTACAGATTGCCGAATTATCGTCGCTGATAACGGCAGAGTTTGGGTCCATGGAGATGCTGACAATATGTTCACAGCACGTGAACTGATTCAAAAATTGGCGGATGAAGGCCATATGAACAATTTCGAAGATGCAGTTCATGCACTAGAACAACAACGAGGTGAAAACTAATGGGAGGATATGGAGACGTCAAGCTATTGCGAGACGATGGAAAAAGACTAGATGGACGCACAGTAGATGAAATGCGTCCAGTATCAATTGAAGCAGGTGTCTTACCTGCCGCAGATGGTTCTGCCATGGTTACCCATGGACTGAACGTTGCAGTTGCAGCAGTATATGGGCCAATGGAGGCGCACCCACGTAAGATTCAACGACAAGATCGTGCGGTCATTGATGTGCGATACAACATGGCACCGTTCTCAACTGGAGACCGTATCAGACCTGGATTTAATCGACGTTCAAGAGAAATTTCCAAAGTTACTGCGGAAGCACTTGAGTCCGTTGTCCTTGTCGAGCGTTACCCACGTTCCAAAATTCGAGTTGAAATTGAAATTCTTGCTGCTGAAGCAGGTACCCGTTGTGTTGGTATTACTGCCGCTGCAGTTGCCCTAGCCGATGCTGGAATTCCAATGCGTGACATGATTGTCGGTGTTGCTTCAGGAAAGATCGAAGACACAGTTGTGCTCGACCTTGACAAAGCAGAGGACAACTATGGACAAGCCGATTTACCAGTTGGAATTCTTCCGAACACTGGAGAAATTGCCTTCTTACAAATGGATGGAGACCTTTCAATTGAAGAGTTCAATCTTGCTATGGAATATAATTTCAAAGCGGCTTCAGAAATTCATGAACTCATGGTTGATGCGCTTAAGCGTCGATATGAACGAGGTGATAACTGATGGTTGAACTTGTACCTACACTCTTGCGCCAAGAACTTGAGCGACTTGCAGCAGATAACCAACGAATTGATGGACGTGGACAGTGGGACAGCAGAGATGTTTCCCTCGAAGTCGACTGTCTCTACAACGCTGAAGGATCTGCAAAGGTTGTTTGGGGAGATACCATCATTTATGCTGGTGTTAAATTCGAAATCCGAACTCCATGGCCAGACCGACCTACACAAGGTTCCTTGATGTGCGGTGCTGAACTCCGACCTGTTGCTCACCGAAAGTATGAGCCGGGACCACCTTCACCTCAATCCATTGAGTTGGGTCGAGTTGTCGATAGAGGAATCCGTGAGTCAGGATGCATCGATATGGAAGAACTCTGTATCGTTCCTGGTGAGAAGGTATGGGGTGTTATGATCGACATCCATGTTCTTTCTGACGGAGGAAACATCTTCGACGCTGCTGGACTTGCTGCTATTGCAGCATTGAGAACCGCAGTCGTTCCAGCTGAACGATTTGATGTTGGCGAAGATCACAAACTCAAAGTCAACGGCTCTCCAATCATGGCATCGTTTACACGTGCTGGTGGACGATTTGTTTACGACCCATCTGAAGAAGAAGAATTGGGCGGAGACGAGCGAATCCACATTACTCTCGGTGATGAAGGACACCTCCATTCCCTACAGAAGGGACTAAGAGGAGTGTTCACTCCGAGCGAATTTGCAGAGATTCTTGCGGTCGCAGAGCAGAAGTGTACTGAACTAAGAGAAATGGTTGCAGAAAAGGAGGGGAACTGATTGGCTAAGAGAACCCAGAAAGCAAAGGCTACGGCACGATTTGGAGCACGTTACGGTGTTAGCGTACGAAGAAATGCTGGCAGCGCATTGGCTAAGAAAAATGCAAAATATACATGTCCGGTTTGCCATTATCGCAAGGTGACCCGCCAATCCGTAGGAATTTGGTCCTGTGGAAAGTGCGGACACACATTTGCTGGTGGCGCATGGGAACCATTCACACGTGCTAGCGATGCTAACGCACGTATTCTTCGACGATCTGTTGAAGGTGCAACTACTGCTGATATGGCATTCATTGCTCAGCAAGCTGCACTCGACTTTGAGCGTAAGGCATCTGAAGAAGAGGAGTGATTCAAAATGGCGGAGACGCCTTTTTCATTGGTTTGCACAATTCAACGTGATGATAGAACTCAGCGTAAAGCATTGCAAGAATCATTAGCCAGCGAGGCTGAAACAAGATCGATTGATAATCACCAGTTCAGTTTTAACTTGCATGAAGCGAACGCAAAAGATCTCCGAGCAATGTGGAACACACGCATACGTGGTCTTATCGCTGCAGATGAAATTCTCAAGGTAATCCAAACCGCAGGTTCATCAACCAATAGTGATTCGAATGAATCATGAGCACCATGGAACAACTCCAAGTTGTCGTTTCTGAAGTACAAAATGCACGCCATCAAGTCGCAACAGTTCGTGCTCAGTTGCAAGAATTGAAAACCACAATTGACGCTGTAGAAAAGCACCCTGAAGGCCTATCTCTTCACAGACAACTCGGTGGAGTCTTGGTCGAAGTTGACAATCGTGAAGAACTTATTGAGGAATTGAAGACTACCCATACAACACTCTCAGAGCATGCTGAACGTCTCGCCGAGCATGAAGCAAAACTTGTAACAGCATACGAAGAACTCAAGAAATCACTTGAGGGAGAAGCTTGAGTTCACAAAAAGAGCAACTCGAAGCCATGAAATCATGGCTTGATAATGCTCTTGAAACCGGTGCTGTTCCAGTTGTTACAGGCCAAAATGGCGACATGGATACAGTTGGTTCAGCAATCGCATTGTCCTCATATCATCCAGGAATGTTGTCATGTGGATTACACCTCGGTAGAGTAGCCAAGAAAATGGTGGCAAAATACGATGCTCCATTTCGAAAAATCACAGAAAAAGGAACGGCTTGGCCTGCGAAGATGAGTGGAATCGTCATCGTCGATGCAGGATCTCCAGATCAAGTAGGTTTTGACATACCTGATGTTCCATTGTTGGTCATTGATCATCACGCAACCAATGGATGGGAACTCAAAGAGGATGACCTAATGTTGCAATGGGATGTTCGAGCAACTACAGAGATCATTACGAAATTCCTATCAAATCACGCTCCAAATTGCCTATCGACGAATGTCCGTAAGATGCTCCTTGCAGGCTTGATTACAGACACTGGCCGTTTTAAACATGCAAACCAATCATCGTTCGACACAGCTTCTCTTTTGCTTGAAGATACGGCCATTGACTATGCTGAATTTTCAGAACATATCGAAAAGGAGCAAACAAACCCGAGTGAACGTGGTAGTTTATTGCGAGGAATGTCTCGATCTAAAATGCATGCTGCAGGCGATTGGTCTCTTGTAACAACATATGCGGGTACGCTCGAAGGAAGGCTTGCATCAATGCTTCTCGGTGTTGGTTCAGATGTAACTCTTGTTTCACGATTTAGAGATGGTTCAACCAGATTGACGGCTCGAGCCACTCGTAATGCCACTCTACGTGGCGTACACCTCGGTAAAATCATGCAAGAGATCGCTCAACAGCATGGTGGAGAAGGCGGTGGTCATGATGGCGCAGCAGGTTGGACTGGAGAAATCGATCGTATCAGAGCAGAATCCTCATTCATTGCCCATTTGACCTTACAAAAGGAGTTGAAACAATGAGGCCAACTGCACCTGGATTATTTATTTCAAAATGGAGAACAGAAGGTCCTGTGGAATTAGATGTGGCACAGCAATGGCTGACTGAATCAGGTTGGAAGGACTGGATGGCGATTATTGAAGCTGCATTATATCTAGATGCTGCAGAATTAGTGGAATTACTCCTCCCCGAACTATCGCCTGCTCAACGGGCTACATTCGATCTTGTCCGAAGAAGAATGCTTGGAGATACCAGACTGGAAGAGGCTATTGAACATGCTTTGACGCTATGTCGGTCTCCTGATACCAGAGATCTTGCTCTTGAAGGGAGACTTCGCATGGAGCGAGGTTTGCAACGATTCGAACGTGGCGATACGGCTGCTGCTGAAGAGGATTTGACTTGGGCAGAAACACGTTTGAAGTCCGTTTCGAAAGCGAGCAGAGATCATGACCTCTCTCTGTTAAACAAAGCCGCATTTCATTTGGCGAATGGCGAAGATTTGATGGCACTGCAAGTCTATGGAGATATTTCACGTAAGGAAAACCATGCTCATGAAACAATTGCAATTTCACGTATTGGAGCAACACGAATTCATGCAAGATATGGACACATGTTCGATGCAGCCAGAAACGCATGGAACGGTCATGCGCATGCTATTCTAGCCCAGCAACCGGCAATGGCCATTGAAGCAGGTTCACTCTTTTTGGATTTAACAATAGACCATCAAGATGAACAAGCCATTCGTTTCCAAAATCAAGTTGATGAAGCAAAGCCAAGAGATGCAAGTGAGGATACACCAACTCTTTCTGTTCATCCAGATGATGTTCACGGCGTCTTTACTTGGTGCATGGATAATTTGGATAAGACACCACGAGGTGAAGATCGACCAGATCTTAGAGCCATGGTAATGATGGCAAACCGACTCGATAAGTTTGATCAAATGGATTGGTTGATTGGTCAATCAGAACTTGTTCAAGATTCAATGCTTGTTGCAGTCCTTCTTGGTTGTAACATCGACGAAGTTCTCCACCTGGAGTGGACAAAACGACTTCAAGAATTAATGCCCTAATTCTATAGAATCTACCCAGTGGCTTAAATCAATGACTTCTTGAGCATCCCAGTGAGTAAATGGAGGCACCTGTTCAAACCATCGAACTTCGCTAACAACTTTGTCAGCAACTGTCCAAGATTTCTGATGAAATGGTTCGTCCTCTGAATGAACAGTAACCAATCCTACCCATCCGTTAGAGTAGTACTCCGTATTCCAAGAAATCAACGTGCCTTTTCCACCAACTTCTTCCTGAAGTTCTCGCATCAAAGCTTCTTCTGGAGTTTCACCTTCTTCGATATGACCGCCTGGGAATTCCCATCCTCTGTCAGGATGACGTACCATCAGAATCCTTCCACCATTGATTACAGAATTACGATTATGATCTTGAACAACGTAGGCAAGAACAAATGTTGGACGCATCAAAACACCTACATCATACTGCGGCATTTTTCAAGATATGAGTTTGCCCAGTCCTCTCCAGAGGCTACCAGTCGACGTGCTAGGAAGAATGCTTCGGAAATGTTTTCAGATTCGATTAAGACATCCAATTTAGCCTTATCTGGATGAATAAATTCATCAGGCTTTTCAGAAACTGGTTGTTGTTGTTCTTCTAAATCCACTGTACGGACACGACGTGTTAAGGATTCCATTTGTTCTAAGAAAGCAGTACGATGTTTGAGTTCTGGACCGCTCCAAGGTTGTGATTCGCCCCCATCCATTGCCGTAGTAAGTCGCGAGAGGTATTCATCACGTGCTAGGATATGTGGACGCAGGGTTTGCACATGATCATAGCAGGACCATGCGGAATCCGTCTCCTCTCTTCGTTCATGCAATCGTCCAAGTTGCATCCATAATTCGTGATTTGATGGTCGATGAGCGAGTAAATGTCTGCATAATTCAATGAACAAATCCTCAAACCCCTGAATTCGTAATTGCTCAATTCTTCTTCCATAGATGATGTTAGCACGTTGGTCACGGAAATCTAAATCTCTGCAACGGTCTGCAAAATCTGCAATTTCGAGAAGAACTTCATCGCTTTGAGCATCACCACCACCCCGAATTACAAGCGCTTCCCACCAAGCATCTGCTGTGAGAGGATCTCGGGAAAATGCAGCCTCTAAAAGTTCAAGTCCATACTCAATATAATTTAGATTCTTCAACTTTTCAAATTGTTTAACTTCTCTGCCAAGAACAGTGAATACATCTTCCAGTACAATTCCTAATCCTTCATTATCGTTGAGTTGTACTTTGATGTCAGCAAGGCATCGCCAATTCCTTTCGTCCGTGAAATCATGCAAGATCGCTTGTCTCGCATTTTGCTCCGCCCATTGAAAATTAGAACCTGAACGTTCAGGATCACTTCTCGCTAAACGAACAAACTTCTGAGCTTGGGAGCGATACCGATTACCCAAATTTCTTCGTGGATGTTGCAGATTATCTCCACTATGCTCTCGCATGGCGACCCTCCTATTGGACACTCTGATAGCCTTCTGGGTTATCGTCATGATGGATGGTTGCGTCGAAGCCAACCTTGGATGTCTTTCCGTCAGCGTACCGAGATGGGTCGAGACTCGAACCTTTCTGATCACTGAAAATATAGGTATCTCGATCAGGTTGCCATCGAGTCACCATTGCCCATTCAACACGAACGGGGTTTCCAATATCGATGTCCTCATCGACAATTGTAACCATCTTCATTGAACGATGACCTGCCAAGGCTGCTTCAATAGCCTTCTTTGAATCTTCTTCAGAGTGTTTTCGAATCTTTACAACTGCAGCAAGCCATCCACAGCCTCCTTCTGTCATGTGAACGTCGATGCAATCGACAACTTCTGAAACCGCATCCTTAATCGTCGGTGCTCTTGGCAAACCCATCAGGGTTTTGTGTTCGGCCTCACCTGGTATCAGTGCGTGGAAAATGGGGTCCTTTCGATGAAGTACTCCGTCAACTTCGATGACAGGTTCTTGACGAACATCATCAACTGTCCCAGTAATGTCGACATATGGCCCTTCATCACAATCTTCTGTTGTAATACGTCCCCACATTGCATATTCAGCATTTGCAGGAACTTGGATACCATTTGGCAATGCTACGAGTTCAAGTGATGTGTCGTAGAGTTTTTGATGAAGAGCTGCTGCTATGGTTAACTCATCAATTGGCTCATCAAATGACATAGCTCCCGCAAGAAGAACAACTGGATCAGGAGCATTCACGATAGCGATGTTCACCTCATGACCCTTTGCTCTCGCCTCGTCGACCATAGTTCGAAGATGACGTGGTACAAGTCGAACAACAAGATGAGATTCATCACGTAAGAATTGCCTGTGAAAACTCATATTTCTCCTTCCATCAACTTCAGCGATAATAACGCTAGCAGACATGTATCTCCCACGATCTTGTGGCCAGTGATGAGGAATAGGTAAAGCAGTCAAATCGACCTCATCTTGCATACAATCATACACAGGAGCATCTGAAGGAGAAACAATCACTGGTTCACTTGGATTCTTCATTGCCCATGCAAGTGTATCGATGTAAATATCTGGTTGAATTCCAATTGCCTCACAGAGTCTATCTCTCGTAAGCATATTCACAGCAATTTTTTGCCCTTGAGCCTCAGATATGTTATCAAAAAGTAACATTGGATGATTGTGTTCTCTGCTGTAACTCCAAACACCATGAATGAGACTTGTCTTATCTTGGACAAGCCGAGCATGCGTCAGATGATCACGAAAAGCCATTGAATCACAACCATCAGAACTTTGTCTGAGTATCTTCCTGGTAGCGTGCCTGAACCTCTTCAATCTCACCTGAAGATGCAGACATGAAATTTAAGCCGGAAAGAAGACATAAGGCGCCAAGAATGTGACTTGTAAGTAGGTCGCTGTTATCAGAAACAAATTCAACCCAATGATTTGCAATCACAAGACACCCCATAAGCATTGTAATTAACGACAAAAATGGTCGCATCGATTGTGGAATCATATCTATACCATAGGCATCCTATTTATGATGTTATTCTTCGATTGGTTTCTATAAAAATATCTGGTCTATCAAACGGCGACTTGATATATGAAAGCAAAGTCGCAAAGTTGCTCGAATGAGGGATTATCATGGGTAGAGGACTGTTTGCAGGCGCCAAGATGGCTAAAGATCGACAGAAATTCCGTTGGTCGGATCGTCGCTACAAGAAGCGTATGCTCAAGTCCCGAGCACGCCACGACCCGCTTGCTGGGTCCACACAAGCCAAAGGTATCGTCATCGAAAAAGTCGGTATTGAAGCAAAACAACCGAACTCAGGAATTCGTAAAGCCGTCAAGATTTCCCTCATCAAGAACGGTAACAAACTCACAGCTTTCGCTCCCGGCGATGGTGCAATCAACTTCATCGATGAACACGATGAGGTCATGGTAGAAGGTATCGGTGGACGCATGGGTCGTTCATACGGAGATATTCCTGGTGTTCGATACAAGGTTATCCAAGTCAACGGTGTTTCTCTAGACGAAATGGTCCGTGGCCGAAAGGAGAAGCCTGTACGCTGAGGTGTTGATGATGACAGAAGAAGCAATCGTAGACGAACGACCAATCGCTGGAATCGGAACTTTAGTTTTCGGAAAATGGGATGCTGCTGAAGTAACCTGCAGCGACCCAGGACTTGCACCATACGTTAATCTCTCAACTGTTGGCGTTCCTCACTCCGGTGGACGACACGCAAACATGTGGTTTGGAAAGTCCAAACTTAGCGTCGTAGAACGCTACATCAACAAACTCATGCGTACAGGATCTTACACCGGTAAGAAACAAAGTGCAATGAAGGCATTCGAAGGCGCCCTCGATTCGATTGCAGAACGCCGAAAGACAAACCCATTACAGGTTTTCGTTGACGCTATCTGTCATGCAGCGCCTATGGAAGAAATCACCCGAATTAAATTCGGAGCAGTCTCTCAACCAAAGGCTGTTGACTCCTCTCCTTCACGTCGACTCGATGTCGCTCTGAAGAATCTTGCAAAAGGTGCACAACAAGGGACTCACAAGTCGAAGAGAACCCTTGAACAATGCATCATCAATGAACTCAACAAAGCTTCCGAAGGAGACTCGACATCATATGCAGTTTCCAAGCGAGAAGAAGTTGAGAGAATCGCTGCATCCGCACGATGAAGTCAACAAGGTCACGGAAGAATTCCGTTGAACTTTTGCGACTCACTTAAGAACCCCATTCAAGTGGGCGAAATGAACCAGACAGGTGGACACCATGGGACGAAAAGAAGACAACATCAAAAAGGCTACAGAAGTCATGCACATCCTGCCGCAAATTCGCAATCTATGTATTGCTGCGCACATTGATCACGGAAAGACGACTCTCTCTGACAACCTCATTGCAGGTGCAGGTATGATGTCAAGCGACCTCGCAGGTGCTGCTCGTGTTCTCGACTTCGATGAGCAAGAATCCGCTCGTGGAATCACCATCAACGCAGCATCGGCATCAATGGTGCACGCTGTAGACGGAACAGATTTTCTCATCAACCTTATCGACACACCAGGTCACGTTGACTTTGGTGGAGACGTAACACGTGCAATGCGTGCGGTTGACGGATGTTTCATCCTGGCTTGTGCTGTAGAAGGCCCAATGCCTCAAACAGAAACTGTTGTTCGACAAGCCCTCAAGGAAAAAGTAAAGCCTGTTCTTTTCATTAACAAGGTCGATCGACTCATCAATGAATTGCAAGTGACTCCAGAAGACATGCTCAAGAGATTTGAGGAGACAATTACCAAGGTCAATCGATTGATCAAGCAATTCGCTCCTGAAGAATTCAAGAAGACATGGCAAGTCAGTGTTATGGACGGAACTGTCGCATTCGGCAGTGCATATCACAACTGGGGAATTACCATCCCATACATGAAGAAGTCCGGTGTTTCAATGACTGAAATTTTTGAATACTGTAACAATGAAGACCAGAAGACCCTTGCTTCCAAGGCTCCTGTTCACGAAGTTCTACTCGATATGGCTGTTACCAAACTTCCAGGCCCTGTCGAAGCACAACCATACCGTATCCCGAACATTTGGACAGGGGATCTCGATTCTACAATCGGAAAGGCAATGATTGGCTGTGACCCAGAAGCAGAACTTGCTATGATGATCACCAAAATTTGGATGGACCCTCACGCAGGAGAAGTTGCAGTCGGTCGTATCTATTCCGGTGCAATTGCACAAGGTGAATCCGTTTTCGCTATTGGAGCTTCCAAAGCAGAGCGTGTTCAACAAGTTAGCATGATGGTCGGTGGAGACAGAATCACTGTTCCAAAGGTTGTCGCTGGAAATATTGCAGCGATAACTGGTATTCGAAGTGCTGCTGCTGGTGTAACACTATCACGAGACAAGGACTTTACTCCGTTCGAAGCAATTCGTCACTACTCAGATCCAGTTGTTACAGTTGCTGTAGAACCAAAGAGCATGAAAGATCTTCCAAAATTCATTGATGCTCTTCGCTCTCTAGCAAAATCAGATGCTTCACTTAAGGTTACAACAAACCAAGAAACTGGAGAAGCATTACTCGCTGGTATGGGAGAACTTCACCTTGAGATTACTGTCTACAGAATCGAAGAGGAACAGAACATCAAGGTAAGCGTAAGTCCACCGATTGTTGTTTACAGAGAAGGTCTGCAAGGAAGCAATCGTGGCCGTCCGTTCGAAGGTAAATCACCGAACCGACACAACCGTTTCTTCTTCGAAGTCGAACCACTCACTCCTGAAGTTGTTGCTGCTCTACGATCTGGAGAATTTAAGGAAGGAACTGTTCGTCCAAACGACGCTAAAGAAGTTGGAAACAAATTCGGTACTCTTGGAATGGATAAGGATCTAATGCGTAAGATTTACGCTATCAACGGAACCAACGTTCTAGTTAACGATACCAAGGGTATTCAAGGACTTCACGAAACTCGTGAATTGATCATTGAAGCATTCAATGAAGTCTGCGTAAAGGGGCCAATCGCTGATGAACCTGTTCAAGGAATGTTTGTGCGTCTAACTGACGCAAAGCTCCACGAAGATGCGATTCACAGAGGCCCAGCACAAACAATCCCTGCTGTCCGTAACGGACTCAAGGGTGCAATGATGCGTGCTAAGACAATCATCCTCGAACCGATGCAGAAAGCCTTCGTCTCAGTACCAAACGATTGGCTTGGACAAGTAACTCGTGAAGTTACCAACCGTCGTGGTATCATCGAAGATATGCCAAGTGAAGGTGAAGTAACAACTGTTGTTGGTGTACTCCCAATCGCAGAAACATTCGGTTTCTCAAACGATATTCGTGCAGCATCTCAAGGACGTGCGGTTTGGAACACAGAGAATCTTGGATTCGAAATGCTTCCTCCACAATTGTTCGACAAGGTTGTTGCTCAAATTCGTACCCGTAAGGGATTGAAGCCAGAGCCTAACTCAGAATCTTACTACTCTGATTGAGCATGCTAACAGGATCCATCCTCGGCATTTTTGCCACAGAGGAAGGTGGCGTTCCAAAGCCATCAGTTGATTCAATAGACGTACGTTTCAATGGAGTTCTAGGAGAACGTATACGGGATACTAAGCACCACGGTGGACCAAATCGTGCTGTCTGTATTTTATCGAATCAAACACTGGAATTCCTTCAAAACCAGGGCCATCCAATAGATGGCGGTACAACTGGAGAAAACCTTCTACTCGATGTTGAGGCATCCATACTGAAACAAGGCACTCGATTAACATTCAATCACGCAGAATTGGAGATTACAACGCCAGCTCCACCATGCAAAACGATTCGAGATTCGTTTACAAGTGGAGAATTCAAACACCTGTCTCACAAATTGAATCCAAATCAAACACGCTGGTATGCACGAGTGATTACTGAGGGCGTCATCAAGAGTGATGAGATGTTTGAAATCAACTCAATCGCTTGAGTTGAAGATCTGTTAGTTCTCGAAGTGCAAGCATGGCCGGACCATCTGGTAAGCGGTCGAGGCATGCATGAGCCTTCTTGTGATATTGGTTCGCTTTATCACGAGCATAAGCGATTGAACCAAGTTGACTTAACGACTCGATACCTTGTTCTATCATTTCAGATGAAGCCGCTTCACCCATCCCCAGTACATTTAGTAAGTTATTCTTAACTTCACTATCTGGTTGATTTAATGCATGGATTACCATCAGTGTTTGCTTACCTTGTGCTACATCAGAACCTGTCGGTTTACCCAATGTCTTAGAATCCGAAAGCACATCGATTAAGTCATCCATAAGTTGGAAACAGAGCCCAACTGAAAGTCCCCATTCCGACATGCAATCGATAATGTCCTGATCGGATCCAGCTACTTGAGCACCTAGTTCAGCACAAATTTGGAACATGACTGCTGTTTTACCTTCGATCATCTCAAGATATTCTTCTTCAGTAACTCTCTCTCTGGTCTCAAATTCAATATCGAGTTGTTGACCTTCCGATACACGACGAACCATCCAAGCAATCCTATTGACAAGGGATGGTATGTCCTCAATGTCGATGTTAGCAGACATTACAAGACGTTCAAAGGCGATTGCAAGCATGGCATCACCTGCATTAATAGCAGTAGGAACATCATACTCAATGTGAACTGCATTTCTACCTCTTCGGATTTCATCATCATCCATAATGTCATCATGAACAAGAGTAAAATTGTGAATTGTTTCTATTGCTGCTCCTATGTCTAACAAGCCAGAATGCGTATCACCTACAGCCCTACCGACTAGCCAGGGAAGTGTAGCACGCATCCTCTTGCCTCCACCTTCAATCAAGTGAAGCATTGCTGCAGCGAGTCGATCATGACGTGAAGCTTGCAGACTCTCAACAATACGACGCTCAATAAACGGGCGAACCTCTTGCAAACTCGTTGCTAAGTCAGCACCAATTGCTCCAGGAAGCATGTGAGTCACATCCCCCATATCATGGATTAAATCATCACGAAGCGATGCACATGCATCTGCATCCCCAATAGCCTTCCACCAATCTTCATTCATCACCCGAGCTGCAATACAACGGAACCAAGGTGCAACAATATCATCTGAATCTTCAGCAACAAGCATCTGTTCAAGTTCATGTTCGTCAACCCATCGAATAGAAGCAACCTCATTTGGATTAGGATGGACTTCAACGTCAGCTTGTATCATCAGTATATGATCAATTTCCCGTTCAATCCATTCTGCATTCATGCGAGCAGTGTATTTCATTTTCGTGATGAAGTGAAAATCTTCGATTGGAACAGAACTTGGATCAATCCCTAGTTCCTGTTCAAGTTTTCGAACAGCAGCTATTTTTACACCCATAGCATTCTCTTCATCCATCTCTTCTGCACTTGCTAGAGGATGTGAGCAACAGGAATTTGCCCAGACACTTGGGAAGGTAATTTTGTCATGTGCTCGTTGTTGTAAAAGCAAGCGGTTGTTCTTATCAAACAATAGAACGCTAAATGCACGATGCAGTGAACCTGCACCATAGTGGCTATCTGCCTTGCTTATGGGGCCCACCACAAGGTCGTTTTCATCAACTTGCAAGACCGCTTCGGCCATCATGTTTGCTTGAGTCGCATCAACGGTTGAAGATGCCATCAAACCAGCAGCCTGCTCGTCAATAGCAGCTTCTGGAACATCTCCTGATGCATAGTTCGACATATGAGCCCCAACCAGTCTTTATGCACCCAATACATAGTCAGTTCGCCTCCTTACAGAGAGAAATTTTTCCTACTTACGACGAATTGACCAGTTTTTACGACCAAGACCTTCAAGAGCAACACCGGTAAGAATCCCCCATAGGAACGGATATTCAATTTCGAAAAAGAATAGTGCAACCATAGCAACAAATGCCAAAATCCAATGGTGAACCCATACAACATTATTCCGAATATGGAATTTGATGTTTTCAGTTAACCAACGTATGACTGAAAAACCAAGAATAATTCCAACCGAGTATATGGCAAAATCCATAGAATCACATCAGGGTAAAATTGTGGTACCTCTCCAAGGTCTATCGCACACAAAATCCAGTATACGTTTTGGATACTCTCCATTGATCAAATGAACACTGACACCGTTGCATGCTACTAAATGACCTCGTTGAATTTTCAATCCAATGCCTCCAGTAACATCAATATCTGCTTGATGGAGTCCTTCATAGGATACATCAGGAGACCATGTCTCTATCAGATCTTTTTCTGTTGCAATATGAGGAGGAACTTTGAGCAAACCGTCGACACCACCCATAGCAAAAACAAGTGATTCAATATCTGGTAATTCAATTGAGAGTCTGGCAACAATGTCGTCGCCTGATAGAATACCAAACTGACGATCATCATCAACATCGACAACATCTCCAAATGAAACATGCACAACTCCAACATCATCTGATTGGAATCGATCAAGATTTCCTAAGAATCTAGGACCTAAATTTGATGCCCATTCGTGAGGCGGGTGAGAAAGAGCGTTCAGACCGACTTGCTTTAACTCAGAAACGACGATTGAATTGAGTTGCAGCATATCTTTCCGAACATTTTCAACAGCTTCAAGTTGTGACGTACAAGCATCATCAGAGAACTCAAATTTGGGAATATACCCTTCATTTAATCTCCAACGCTTTGCCTTTAGATGGCCAAATGAACCGGCTCCATGTACGATGATAACTTGAATCCCTTGTTCTGTTATCGATTTGACAACTGAACAAAGATTTCTGATAATCTCTACATGAGCAACGCATTGTTCGTCTTTCTTAGTGATAAGGGCACCACCAAAT
>Ga0208277_1001031_pt1 | contig 16394 bp, 12 predicted proteins | sample ETNtaG_5_FD_185782 | JGI IMG/M metagenome (GOLD analysis project Ga0208277, IMG submission 185782) | Marine microbial and viral communities from oxygen minimum zone, Eastern Pacific Ocean - ETNP201406SV205 (SPAdes) (version 2) | ecosystem: Environmental > Aquatic > Marine > Oceanic ...
GGTAAACATAGTCAGGATGTTTGTCTCCATCGTACTGTATAACATAGACTCCAGTAACCATTTCTGAAACAAATATGTATCCTCTAGGGTCATATTGTAGTCCCCAGTCAAAAGGAATCATACAAGAAGCCCAACAATCAGCCATATCATATCCTAATTCTTCAGTGGCATTATCTAACCAGTCAGGTCCGTGAGGTAAATAATATCCTAATGTGTCAGTAGTTCCTAATTTTTCAATCGCTTGCCATCCTTGATCGGGAGCTACTATCCCGTCCTTCCAAGTAATAGTTTCCCAGATTCTATCATGGCCAGTTATCCAAGTTCCAGCATGATAATGGGTCCAGTAAACGTTCCCATTAGTTCCAGTATCTCCATTATGTGGAGAATAAATATAGATATTTGGAATAAAATGGTGTTCATGCTCACTACCATCGCTTCTCACACCTTTTCCAGGTAGTTTCCATTCAGAAACCAAGAATGGTTTTGATGGATCAGTAGTGTCAATTGTTCTGACATATCCAGTGTGGTTATCGTTCTGACCATATTCAGGTGCAATCAGAGTATAATGCCTCCAGTTTATTCCAAATTCAGGATCATCAGGTCCAGTACCACAAGACGCAGGCCATTCAGATTCATCTACATATTCTGAAATTCCGTTACAAATTAAATGATCATAGGGTACGGCGTAGTGAATCCATCCATTTCCTTCTAATTTAGAAGTCCAATCTTCGGGACTCATTCCTGCATGACCTCCTCCTTCAGGGCCATACCATCCACTAGAGTCTGTAGGACAACCTAACCATCTTCCAACTTCATTATTTTGAGGCCACGTTAATCCATTAGGATCAGGAACTGGCGGTGGGTTTGACACATCTAGTATTCTTAGTCCAGCATCCCAATATGAAACATATAATAGGATTTGATTTGTAATAGGATGTCTGTGAATCACATTATCATGATTAAAGACTGTACCTCCACATGTAGTAGCAGGATCTGGTGAATATCCTCCCCAGCGTACAATTTCTTTAGATTCATTTTCCCCTTGAATAAATGATTCTAGGCCGTCAGGTGCATAGAATACTTGAGTTCCTTTGTATAGTCCAGCTCCATTAATCTCAGGATAAGGATCAGCTCCAAACAAGAATACTTCACAATCATCAGTATTCCAGTCAGGAATATCGTTACTACAGTATACGTGAATATCTTGGTTGTGGAAACCTGCTGGAGGATTATTCCATTCAGCTCTTTTTACAGGATATGATTTATCACTTACATCGATTAAATCCAGTCTATTTGCTCCACTGTTTGCATCGTCATCATTTGGTATAGGATCTAATTCAGAATTTGTAAGTTCATGGTTTATCAATACCCAATTATTGTCTTGTGTTACTTTAATGTCAATTATTCTTGCTACTTCAGCATAGTATGTCGAAAGTAAGACAATATTGTTAGGCTCACTTATATCTAAAATTTCAAATTGGTTGTAGCTTGAAACATATGCATAACATCCACCTTGTGTTCCAACTTTCACACAACCATCAAGGAAATTACCCTCAATTGCTATTTCAGAATTATCGCCTGGAGTAGGTGCTACATTTTTGTATTCAGGATAACAAGGCCTACCTGCAGTATTATCTAATTCAGCAGGGGGCTTTTCATTTCCATCACAGTTCAAATTATGATAATCAATGAGAGTTATATTGTCAGTCTGAAGAAAATGCTGCATCAAGTTAGTATGTTGATGATTTTTATCCAGTCCTGTACAATTTTCACAGTTTTCAGATTCAACAATAGGATCGACCCATCCTCCAGTTTCACTGTTACTCGAAGAATTGTCGTCTAAACATCCTGAAAATGCTATTCCAATAAATAACAAGGTTATGCTATAACTTAAAATTTGTTTCTTAATCAATCAATCACACCATACCAGTACTTTCTGAGTACATTATATAGTTTAATACGGGTTCCTTTCCATAAATATGGAAGAAACTCTTTCACCTTTAACGTCGATACCAACTTTGAGGCAGTTGGCAATGCCAAAAGATACTAATGCCCTTGGTACAATTTTTGGAGGTGTAATTTTAAGCCAAATTGATCAAGCTGCAGCAATTGAAGCTCATAAATATCACAAAGGAGCTGTTGTTACTGTGGCCATGGATGAAATCGAGTTTAAGCAACCCGTTTTTGTTGGTGATGTAGTTTCATATTATGCTACCACTCATAAGTTAGGCAGAACTTCAGTAACTATTGATGTTCATGTTTTTGCACAACGACAATTTGCTGAAGAAGATGAGTTTATTCCAGTAACAGAAGCAAGAGCCGTGATGGTTGCAGTTGATGATAATAACAAACCTATAGCTCTGAACAAGTGAATATTCCACTATTTATTGCAGCACTAACCTTCATGATAACTATGTATATTACGCCAGGCCCTAACAATATTCTTTGTGCAGTCCATGGTTCTCAATATGGTGTACGTAAAACATTGCCTTTGATTTCAGGTATGGCTTTTGGATGGTTAGTAATGGGTCTTTTCGTTGCAGTTACTTTAGAAGTAATTGAAGGATACAAGGATATTTTATCTTATTTAACTTACATTGGGGCAGCCTACATTGCCTATCTTTCTTACAATATAGCTACATCTAAGCCTATTCAAGATGAAAGTGATGAAAGCCAAATATTAGGCCCTCGAACTGGATTAATATTACAATTTGTTAACGGAAAAGCATGGATACATGATTTAGTTTTAATGGGTACATTTGGAACTGCCTTTGGTTCCGGCATTGAGTCTAAAATTATACTTGTTTTTCTATCAATAATACTTTGTTTGCCAGCTATACTATCATGGACTGTATTTGGTACACTTCTCAGAAGAATTTTCAGCACACCTGAGTCATCAGTTTTCCTCAATCGCATTTTGGGTTTTTCCTTATTTCTAGTGTCAGTTTGGTTAGTATATTATTGAAGCTGCCTCTCAGCACTCATAGGGCTCTTCAAAGCACAAGGCTCAGCCACAATATTTACATCACAGAGGCGTATGGCTATTGGCTCGTACAGAAATAAGTTATTGGTAGATAATATTATTAGGGATATTCCATCTGAAAAATAGGTGCTAGCAAACAAAAAATCTAAAAGATTGCCAGAATGGTTCAAAGTTACATTACCTTCTGGAAAAGATATGCAGCGTTACAATTCAACTACTTCATCAGTTAAGGATAATCAATTGCACACAGTATGTGAAGAAGCTAGATGTCCTAACATTCATGATTGTTGGGGTAGAGGTACTGCCACTTTCATGATCGCTGGGAAAGCCTGCACACGAGGTTGTCGTTTTTGTGCAGTGGACACAATTCGTAACCCTCCACCGCCAGATGAAGATGAACCTCTTAAATTAGCTGAAGCCATTAAGAATATGGGTTTAACTTATTCAGTTATCACCGTAGTAAATAGAGATGACATGGAAGACGGAGGTGCATTACATTACAAAAATTGTATAGATAAAGTGCATGAAGTTTGTCCTAAAGTGGGTCTTGAATTTTTATGTAGTGATTTGAGCGGTAACGTTAATGCTTTAGAATTTTTGTTAGAGGATTCTCCACTTACAGTCTTTGCTCATAATGTTGAAACTGTTAGGAGACTTACACCCAGGGTTCGAGACCCAAGGGCTACTTTTGATCAAAGTTTATTAATTTTGAAAAAAGCTAAAGAATTCAGACCCGATATGATTACTAAGACAAGCATTATGCTTGGCCTCGGAGAAACAGAGGATGATTTGTTAGAAGCTTTTGAGGAATTGAGAGAAGCGAATGTAGATTTATTAACATTAGGTCAATATCTTTCTCCAGGTTCTAGATACCATCCCGTGGTGTCTTTTCCATCACCTGAAACTTTTGATAGCCTTGCCCAGATAGCAAAAGAGATGGGTTTCAAGGCAATAGCTTCAGGTCCAATGGTTCGTTCATCATATAGGGCCGAATCATTAGTGTCTGCAGCTAAAGGGGAAACATTTGATATTGAATTGAAGGTAGTAGCATGAGTAAGAAAAAGAAAACATTATTTGTTCCAGATGCACCATTTAGGCCTGGAGATAAAGCAGACTTTTCTAATCTAGATTTGCCAAAGGCAGGTTCTTCAGATAGGCCAGATATTTTAGTAAATCCTTCAGAAATCAGAGACTTAGCATTTGGTTTAGTCAGAGTTTTAGATGATAATAACAAGGCAGTAGGTTCTTGGAATCCTAATCTCAAGCCTTCTGTTCTCAAAGAAGGATTAAGACATATGACTTTACTAAGAATATTTGATGAACGTATGTTAACTATGCAGCGTCAAGGTAAATTGTCATTTTATATGAAATCGTTGGGTGAAGAAGCTGTAGCAATTGCTCAGGGAATGGCATTGAGGCCAGATGATATTTTATTCCCATCTTACCGACAACCAGGTCTACAATTTGTCCGCGGCCGTAACTTAGTTGATATGATTTGCCATTGTATTACAAATTCTAAAGATAATGTCAAAGGTAGACAAATGCCAGTTCATTATTCTTGGAAAGAAGGCAATCTTGTTTCTATATCTAGTCCCGTAGGCACTCAATTTCCTCAAGCTGTAGGTTGTGCAATGGCTTCAGCTTACAAAGGGGAAGACAATGTATCAATTTCTTGGTTAGGTGACGGTACTGCAGCAGAAGGAGATTTTCATTATGCACTTAATTTCGCCTCAGTTTACAAAGCACCAGTTATTTTGAATGTAGTAAATAATCAATGGGCAATATCAACTCATAGAAATTTCTCATCTGGCGACTCAACATTTGCTTCCAGAGGTATAGCTTATGATATGCCAAGTATACGTGTAGATGGTAATGATTTCTTAGCACTTTATTCAGTTACAAGTTGGGCTGCCGAAAGAGCCCGTAAAGGAGAAGGGGCGACTTTCATTGAAGTTTTTACTTATCGAGCAGAGGCTCATTCAACAAGTGATGATCCTACAAGATATAGGCCTAAAGATGAGTGGAAATCTTGGCCTTTAGGAGACCCTTTAGAACGTCTCAAGATGCATTTGATTGATTTAGGAGAATGGTCCAAAACCGATCAAAATAAATTAGAAAAAGAATTAGATGAATTGGTTATTAAATCTTACAAAGAAGCTGAAAAATATGGGACATTAAATGAAGGTCCTTGGGCTTCAGAAGAAACTTTGTTTGAAGACGTTTACAAAAAACCTCCAAGACATTTGAGGAAACAAAGGCAGGAGTTAGGGATTTAGATGGCACAGATGAATATAATTCAGGCTGTAAATTCAGCATTAGATATTATTCTTGAAAAAGATTCGAATGTGTGTATTTTTGGAGAAGATGTTGGTTATTTTGGAGGAGTTTTTAGATGTACAGATGGCCTTCAGGAGAAATATGGAAAGCACAGAGTTTTTGATTCTCCTTTAGCAGAAGGTGGTATCGTTTCTACAGCAATTGGTATGGGAATTAATGGTTTAAGACCTGTAGCAGAAATTCAGTTTGCAGATTACATATTTCCTGCCTTTGATCAGATTACTAATGAACTGGCTAAACTTAGGTACAGGAGTGGAGGTGAATATTCAGCTCCAGTTACAATAAGAACTCCTAGTGGCGGAGGAATAAGAGGAGGTCACTACCACTCACAGAGTCCTGAAGCTTATTTTACACATACTCCAGGATTAAAAGTAGTAATACCTTCAAACCCTCATGATACAAAAGGCCTTTTGATTTCTGCAATCGAAGATGATGATCCAGTTATTTTCTTTGAACCTAAGAGATTGTACAATGGTCCTTTTGATGGAGATCACAAAAAGGCAGCACTGAAATGGGATACTCATCCAAAGGGAGAAGTTCCTGAGGAATATTATTCCATTCCACTTGGAGAAGCTTCGATAGAAAGAGAAGGAAGTCAACTTACTGTATTGTGCTATGGAACGATGGTACATGTTGCCCGAGAAGCTGTGAAATTGAGTGGGATAGATGCCGAAATTATTGATCTGAGAAGCTTAGTTCCTTTAGATATAGATACCATAACAAAATCAATCGAGAAAACTGGAAGGTGTGTAATTGTGCACGAAGCACCTAAAACCAGTGGTTTTGGAGGTGAGTTATCTGCACAAATTCAAGAGTCATGTTTCTATCACTTAGAGGCGCCAATTACCCGCGTCACTGGATGGGATACACCATTCCCTCATTCGTTGGAATGGTACTATTTCCCAAGTCAGGAAAGAGTTATAGAGGCGATGAAGAAAACAATGGAGAGCTAAAATGGCAAAACACGTATTCAAACTGCCGGATGTCGGCGAAGGAGTAGTTGAAGGAGAAATCGTAAAATGGAATGTAAAACCCGGAGACACTGTCAAAGAAGATGAACCTTTGGTTGAACTTATGACAGATAAGGCAACAGTCGCAATTCCATCTACTGTTAATGGTAAAGTTGTTTCTACAACTGGAAAACCAGGAGATATGATTCCTGTAGGTTCAGAATTAATAGTTTTTGAAGTTGATGGAGAAGGTACTCCAGAGCCAGAACCGGAGCCAGAACCGGAGCCAGAACCGGAGCCAGAACCGGAGCCAGAACCTGAGCCAGAACCTCAAGCTAAGCCTGAGCCAGTGAAGGCTGCATCTCCAGCTCCAGTAATTTCACAACCACCCTCTTCCGGTTCAAGACCTTTAGCATCCCCAGCAGTTAGGCGTAGAGCTAGAGAAGCTGGTGTTGATTTATCTAGTGTTTCAGGAACTGGACCTGCAGGTAGAATTTCCCATGATGATTTAGATACTTTCATATCAGGTGGAGGTAGATTAGCTGCAGTTCAATCCGGAATAAAATTAACCGGTGTTGAAGAGCATCCAGTTATTGGATTAAGACGTAAAATTGCAGAGAAAATGACAATTAGCAAGAGAAATGCAGCACATTTTTCATATTTCGAGGAAGTTGACGTAACAGAATTAGAAAATTTAAGACAGCATCTAAATTCAACGCGTTCATCAGAACAACCTAAATTGACTTATCTTCCATTCATTGTTCAAGCTTTAGTAAAAGCAGTTAGAAAATTCCCACAATGTAATGCAATTTATGATGAGGAAAAAGGAGTCGTATTTAGACATCAAGCAGTTCATGTAGGCATTTCAACACAGACTGATGATGGATTAATGGTTCCTGTGATTAAGCATGCAGAGGCGATTGATGTTTGGGATACAGCTAATGAATTAGTTCGTGTTACTAGTGCAGCAAGAGCAAAAACAGCTACAGTTGATGAATTGACAGGTTCTACCATCACAGTAACAAGTTTAGGAGCTATGGGTGGCTTGGGAGCTACACCAATTATTAATCATCCTGAGGTTTCAATAGTTAGTATTCATGCAGCAAGAGATAGAGCTGTTGTAAGAGAGGGAGAAATAGTAGTTCGTAAAATGATGAATGTAACTTCTTCTTTCGATCATCGTATAGTAGATGGATATGATGGAGCTTTATTGATACAGGAAATAAAATCAATGTTAGAGTATCCTGCAACAATTTTCATGTGATATAATATGGCCGAAATTAGAAATTGTAAAGTATTAGTCGTTGGCGCAGGACCTGGTGGTTACGTTGCAGCAATTCGTGCAGGGCAACTTGGTTTAGATACCATAATTGTAGAAGGTTCAAGAGCTGGAGGCACATGCCTCATTAGAGGTTGTATTCCATCAAAAGCTATGATACATGCAGCTTCAGCTTTTGAAAGTTTGGAATCTCATTCAGGTAAAGGGAAAATGGGGATTAGTGTATCTGGGAAACCAAAAGTTAACATGAAAGAATTGGTTACATGGAAAGAATCTATTGTAAATAAATTGAATAAAGGTGTTGAAACGTTGCTTAAAGCAGCAAAAGTTGAACTTATTTCTGGTTGGGCTAAATTTAGAAATGCTAAGACTTGTGAGGTAAGTGGCGGAGATAAAGAATACATAATCAATGCAGAACATGTTATTCTTGCAAATGGTTCACAATCTGTAGAATTGCCATTTATGCCATTTGATAATAATGTAATTTCATCTACAGAGGCTTTAGAGCTTGAAGCAGTTCCTAAGAAATTAGTAGTAATTGGCGCAGGTTATATTGGCTTAGAATTAGGTATGGCATATAGAAAATTAGGTTCTGAAGTTACTTTTATTGAAGCCTTAGATCAGATACTGCCAATTTATGATGCTGAGATGACACGTCCAATTAACCTATGGCTCAAGAAACACAAAGTTACAGTTAATTTAGGAGCTAAAGCAAAGGGTGCAGTTACTAAGGGTAAAGTAACAACAGTAGAATATGTTGATTCTTCAGGTAAGAATCATAAAATTAAAGCTGATAAAGTTCTAGTTACAGTTGGAAGAAAGCCGAATACTCAAGGATGGGGTCTGGAAAAGATGGCAGTAGATATGGATGGTCCATTTATCAAAGTTGATAAACAATGTCGTACATCAATGAAGAATGTTTGGGCTATTGGAGATGTTGTTGGAGAGCCTATGCTTGCTCACAAGGCTTCAGCTCAGGCAGAAATGGTTTCCGAAATAATTGCAGGACACAAAAGAGAGTTTGACCCAGTTTCAATAGCTGCAGTTTGTTTTACAGATCCTGAAATTGTAGGAGTAGGCCTAACTCCAGATGAAGCTAAAGAAGAAGGAATTGAAACAATAGTAGGTAAATTTCCATTTGCAGCGAGCGGAAGGGCATTAGCCATGGATGCCGGCTCAGATGGTGGCTTTGTACGGATTACTGCACGAAAAGATAACCAAGTGATTGTAGGAATACATGCAGTAGGTTCCCATGTTTCAGAATTATCTGGAGAATTCGCTTTAGCTCTTGAAATGGGAGCAAGGTTAGACGATATTGCAGGAACAATACATGTTCATCCAACTTTGACTGAGGCGTTTGCAGAATCTGCACTTGCTAGTCTGGGACATGCTATTCATATTTCAAATTGATTGACATCGATATAATCCAGGCAAATAATTCCTCGCATCAAGAAATAGATAGTTTGATGATTGAGTTGCAGGAAAAGCGCATAAATGATGAGATAAAAGATACATTAATTTTTGTTGAACATCCCGAAATAGTTACTGTAGGAAGACGTGGAATGTTAGATGGCTTAACAGCTCCAAAGGACTTTCCATCATCTCAAGTAGATAGAGGCGGAGGACTGACTTGGCATGGTCCGGGTCAACTTGTGGGATATCCTATATTTCAATGGAAAGAAGAGTCAGTTAGAAAAGTAATAACAACTATTGAAGAATGGATAATTCAATCTTTATCCGTTTTTGGAGTTACTGGAGTTCGTGATCAATCTATGCAAGGAGTATGGTTTGAGGGCCAAAAGGTTGCTAGTATTGGTTTGGCCTTTAGTAAATGGGTATCAAGGCACGGTTTTGACATAAATCTAGACACTCCCGAAGGAAGAATAGAATCAGTAGAAGGTTGTGGCTTACCATTAGGTAAACATACTTCTTTAGCTAATTTTGGTTACAATATATCTATTAATGAAATGCAAGATGCGCTGATTAGTAAAATGCCTGAGATACTAGAAAGAAAAGTTAATAAAATTATTAATTTAGAAACCCTTTAACTAAATGCTGATTTTGGTCTTTAAGTTCATGATGATTTTTCATCCAAGCTGTAGCCTTTTCTACACATATGGCCTTAATTTCACCAGTTAGAAGTTCTCCAGATACATATTCTTCCCGAATTTTATCTAATTCTTTATCATCTTCTTCAAAGAAATAACGAAGATATTGGTATGCAACATCAACATCAGGATTCCCTCCCTTTGCACGGTGTTCTTCAACTGTAGCCTGACCTCCTGAGAATGATGCTTTTATTTTCTTTTCAATAGTTTTCATTGTATCGTTTAAGAAAATGGTAGTTTCAGGTTGACTTGAGCTCATTTTTCCACCAGTCATACCTACTGCAAATTGGTGATATGTTGATGAGGGCTGCATTAATCCCATTCCTCCTAATTGTCTTTCTAGGGTCAATAACTCATATTGAATTTCGGTTTGATTTTCAGCGGTAGCATCTTTAATATCAATAGTACCATGTTTTGGATTTGAATTAATTTCTTTGAACCCAGCTTTATTGATTGCGCTAATTGCCTTATCTACAATCATTTTTCTTTGATTTTTATCAATGCCTCCGTCATTTCTCATGCCCATAATTTCCTGGTTATTATCTTGTATTGATAATCCAATTGTCAGATTTCCAGATTTATTATGATTTACATTAAACCAATTAGTTTTCGAAACCATTCCTCTTGTTAATCGAATATGAGGATCCTGATCCATACCAACTGGAACCACAATAGGTCTTAGCCCTCCATATTCATCTAATTGAGGGTGGACAATGTCTCCAGCCTGAACTAAAGGAGACTGAACGTGTGCTAGGCTGGTTTTACCTGAAAATCCATAAATTGCCTCCATTTCCGATAGGTTAGTTTTTGTACCTAATGTGAAACCCATTTTTTGGACAATAGGTCTTTCCGATTGAAAATATATTGAAGTCTTTTCAGGATTTAATCCCATTCCAGCATAATTTGAGATGTATTCTTCAATAGCATATTTTCTACATTTTTCTAGGCTTAATCCTCTTGTTGCATGAGCTTCTAAGTCAGCAACAGCAATTGTTACATCCCCACCTAAATCTTGAAACCATTTAGCTTGATCAATAACCATTTTGTGGCCTAAATGCATCTGGCCTGAAGGCATAAGTCCAGATAGAACTCCGAAAGGTTTTCCAGCTTTTCTTGCATTGAGTATTGAATCTAAATCCCTGTGAGCGAAAATTATTCCTCTCCTGTGAAGGTGAGTAGGATTTGGTAATTTTGTAGAATCTATTTTATCTAGACCAAATTTTTCACAAATTTCATCATAGTTTTTGATTCCTTTACTTGCCCAAGGGTCAATATCCATTATTTTAGTTAGAGCTTGGGGGCTTAAAGGTGATTCCCATCAAACTTACTGTTATTTTCCCTATCCGTTACAGGTTTGTGAATCGTTTAGAATGGCCTCGGGCAATACTGCACCTAGATATGGATGCTTTTTTCGTAAATGTTCATATTTTAGAAAATCCCCACGATCAAGGAGTCCCATTAGCAGTGGGTGGTAAGCCAGGACAAAGAGGAGTAATTGCCTCAGCCTCGTATGAAGCTCGTGCAAAAGGCGTACGTTCTGCAATGGCTTCGAGTAAAGCTCTGAAACTTTGCCCTGAATTAAAATTAGTTTCATCAAATCGTCCGATGATTCGTTCTTGTTCGGTTAAAGTAATGGAGATTTTAGCAAGGTATGGAACATTAGAAAGAATGAGTGTCGATGAGGCATTTGTAGATTTATCACTTCAAAAAAATCCCGAAGCTTTGGTTAAAACAATACTGAAGCGTATTAAATCAGAGACAGGTTTACCTTCATCTGCAGGTTTAGCCACATCTAAATTAGTAGCTAAGATTGCATCAGATTTTGAAAAACCAGAAGGATTTACAGTAGTTAAGCCAGGCACTGAATCCAAATTCTTAGCACCTTTGGAAATAAGAAAAATATATGGTATCGGGCCAAAAACAGCATCTCGTTTGAACACCCTCGGTATTGAAAAATGTTCAGATATAGTTTCAATAGATATCCAAAAATTATTGCCAATATTCGGTCAGTATTCAGTTAATTTAAAAAATAAAGCAAAGGGAATTGACAATAGACTAGTTGATCCTTCTCCCTGGATAGCTAAACAGCAGGGTACTGAAACTACATTTGAATCAGATATAAAGGAACCCAAAGAGGTAGAATTGGCTTTACTGGAATTGTCTAAAGAAGTATCAGAGAGTATTGAACAAATGGGTAGATCCGCAAGAACGATTACTATCAAACTTAGGTGGTCTGATTTTACAACTATAACTCGACAAAGAACAGTTCCCGGAGAAATACACAAATCAGAAGATATTTACAAGGTTGCTAAATCTTTACTTTATGACAATTGGCAACCAGGCAAACCAATACGATTATTAGGAGTTTCTGCAAGTCGCTTAGGAGTATCTGATCAGCAAAAATTAAACTTAGAATTCGAATAAACTTTTCTGTTTATTATCATTTTTAGGTACTATTCGTTTAGGTTCTTCATCATCTTTTTCTTCGATTCTAGGAACATAATCAATAGTCACAACCTCTTTTTCCTGTCTATATTGTTGTGATTCTTCCATAATAGAGATTAGGCTTTCATTCTTTTTATCAGTATTAAGTAATATTGCGAGCTCACTTTCATTTAAATCTAGAGTTCCAGCAATTTCAGCGGCTTTTTCAGAATTATTTTGACAAATTATAGAAACAACTCCTATTTGTTCCATTTTAGATTCTTTGATAGACTGATGAGTTGCAGCACCTACCTTTTTTGCTAAGGAATCTCTATATCCTCTTTGAAAACGACTTGCTCCCATTTTTCTAATATATGAGGGAAATTGAGGTCTTCTTCCGCTTGTTGGATGCATCTTCGATAAAGCTACACCACTTGATATTAGTTCAGAAGCATACCCCCATAATCCGTAATTCTGATTTCTTATTACTCTTGCAAGCAATAAATCAGCATATGCTACTTTGGAATACGCTCTTTCGATATCACTTGGATTTTTGTAGACAATAGGTATGTTGTCACTTACCCATGTTGCAACATCTCTTGGTTGCTCATTTAGGTCAAAAATGGCAGTTCTTGGTTCATCAAAAGTAGTGCCGTGAAAAATAGAATTTAACGTTTCAAACATTTCGGTTTCACGATCTCTAGAACCTAATTTTTCTAAGTCTTCTTGATTTATTTTTTTATTCCCTTCAGACAAAGATTGTAAATCGTTTATTGCACCTCTTAAATCTCCTTTAACATTTTCAGCCATAGCTCTTATGGTTTCATTATCAATTTCCAAATTTTCTTTTTGGCAGATATTCTGCAATACGGTAGCTATAGAGACAACAGAGGGCCTCTGAAATTTTAAATTTAGACACAATCTTTTGATTTTAGCTCCAGTACCTTTGGTTAAATTGTATAAATCATTTACAGTGATTACAACAGGTTGTTTTGTCTGTTCAAGGGTTTTGGATATGGCTTTTTTCCCACCTCTATCACTATAATTTTTTATTTTATTCTTAGATTGTTGAGCTCTTTCGTATAAATTATCAGCTTCATCAAGTAATATTAAGTTTCTATCTGCCATACCTTCACTTCCAAAAGTTTGGAAAAGTCCAGCTCTTAGTGCAGTTCCTTCGATTACAGCTCCAGATCGTGCGTCTGAGGCATTTAGTTCAATAACTTCCCATCCCATATCGTTAGCTAGAGCTATGGCTGCAGATGTTTTACCACATCCTGGAGGGCCAGAGAGTATTACTCCCTTCTTTACCATTTTATCTCCCCAGGAGCTGGCCCAAGTCTTCAAATCAGTTATAACTTTTGTATTTCCAATTATGTCAGAAAGACTTTCAGGTCTATATTTCTCAGCCCAGGATTCCATTATTCACCCAATTTCATTGTAAAATGCATTTTTTGGTATCTTAGTATTGACTTAGCATTTCTTGCCACAATCCAGAGACAGAAGAATATACAAGTTCCACAAAAAATCATAATAGTTCCAAATGATGATTTAAATTCTTGACTGTTCAGTTTGAAAACAGACATGTTCCAGTCAGTATTGCCCATATAGATTAGTGATGCACCAACCATAGTGGCAAGAAAGCCAGCTAAAATTAGCGCTCTACTTCCAGTACGCTGGTATAGTTGTAATACTGGGGAAATGATTGTCAAAAATAAAGCAAGTCCAAATAGTGTAAAGAATAAACTCATGAATTTGGTTTGATAATAATTAATAGAAGATGTTGGAAAACCTCCAGACATAGCACTTTCCGCAATCATTGGCATAGGTGCATAAGCGGCTACAATACATCCTAAAAAGACAAATCTTGCCATCATTAATAGTAATTGAGATCGACTGCTATCTACTTCTAATTTTTCAAGTTTCTTGTATGTTCTTTTCAGAACCCACCTAGAGATTGCCATAGTACTTGAAGCAAGAGGAACAAAAACAGCTGTAACTAAGATTAATCCCCCAACTAATTGCCCCATAATATCACCTCCAGAGTCTCTCCCTATCAAAGAAGATAGTGATAGAATTTTATCAGTGCTTGTGTAAACTAAGATTCCTTGACCAACATACAATAAAGCAAGAAGAAAACCTGCAATGAAGATTCGAGTTCCAAAACTGCTGTAAATGTATGCGTCTGGTTGATCTCTAACAAACCTTACCATCGAATATACTATCAGAGAGCTGTTAATTAGGCTAACTCAAAGCGCATCTGTTCAGGATCCTTTTTTCCAGCTAATTTATCAGCTAATTTACTTCCTATACCTGCTATTTCGCTTAGTTCAGAGGGTTTTGCCTCACGTATTGAACTTTGGCTTGTAAAACCTGCATTAAACAGTGACCTTGCTCTGACTCTTCCAATAGAATCAATTTCAAGAAGCGGTAATAATTCCTTCCTAACTCCATTAGATATTCTGATTTCCAATTCTGCAATCATTTTGGTAGTATTGGGCGATACTAGTTCGGATAATTCAGACATTGAATAAAGAATCCATCCGGCAGTTTCCACTTTTGCACGGATATCTCCTGGAGTGGTAGAATATCTTTTCATGAGATGCTCTTCAGGAGTTTCTTCTACCCAATCCATCAATAATAGTGCCGTTTTTAGATCCCAAAGATAAAATTCTAATTCAGTATGTTCTACAGGCGGCGGTAGCATTAGATCGGCCTCCATTTGCATTAAATGTGTAAGGTATGTTTCCATTTCATTTTTTCTCACATACAATGAATAAATATCAGGAGTTCTTGCAATTGTATGAAGTAAACCCAATGGATTTGCAGGTACATCAGACTCCAGTGCTTTTCTAATTATAACTCCAGATAGAGGGTCAATGTATAGTTGAGAAACTTTCTTGCCAAATGCAGTTGCTTTTAGTTTTTCTTGAAGTGGAGCATTGGCAGGAATAAACTCTCCGTCCACTTTCCCTTCAATTTCAATTAAATCTTCTTTATCTAGAAAATCTAGTACTTTGTTAATTCTATGTTGAGTTCTCCATAATTCCCCTTGAGCACCAAATAAGGTCTTTTTTAGGAAGGAATGCATTTCTTCCTTTGTACTTATTGTTCCAGAGGCAATTAAAGAAAGTAAGTGAGTTCTTAGTGCAGGTTCACTGCCTAACCTAGAAAGAACGGGTTCAGTTTCACCTTCAAAGTAAGTTTCTACAATTTGAGCTTTTTGTTCATTATTTTTTGCAATTAAAACTCCTTCACCATCTACATCAAAACCAGGTCTTCCAGCTCTACCTAGCATTTGTTGAATTTCTAAAACAGGTAAAGGTTGATTAGATTGAAAACTAGAGTCCCAACGAGTCAAATCTCTAATAATGACTCTCTTCGCAGGTAAATTTACACCTGCAGCAAGTGTAGGGGTTGCACATAATGCCTTAATCCTTTTTTCCCTAAAACCCTTTTCAATAAGTTGCCTTTGTCTGTTTGTCAGACCTGCGTGATGATATGCTACACCTCTTTCAATTAATTTTGTAAGATTTGAGTCTACCGATGTAACTTCATCAGCACCACTCTTCAGTTCATTCGTGTATGTTTTTAGAGCTTCAGTTTCTTCATTTGTAAGCCTTTTACCAATTAGCATTCCGAGTCTTTTTGCTTGAGCTTCAGCAGATCTTCTAGTATTAACAAAAACTAAACATTGATCAGGCAAATTATCTAATGCAATTCCTTCAGTTCCATCAATATCAATTCTTTTAAATTCAGATTCATCCCACTCTATTTCATTAGCAATACAAATCCCTTTTTTTAGAGGAACTGGCCTAAAATCACTTTCAACTAAAGTAGCTTCTAACCATTTTGCAACTTCCTTCGAGTTTGAGACTGTTGCAGATAATCCTATAATTTGTATATCTGGATTAATCTCCCTAAATTTGGAAAGTGTAACTTCCAAAGTAGGTCCCCTATTTGAATCATTGATTAAGTGTATCTCATCAGAAACTAAACAGCCCACTTCAGTTAACCATGAAGGATTATGCCTGATAAGTGAATCCGCTCTTTCGGAGGTGGCGACAATAATATCATATTTTGAAAGTCCTCTTACTTTATCAAAATCTCCTACTGAAACTCCTATCTTTGCACCATTAAGAATATTTTTACAAATATCTCTTAATTCCGTAACTTTTTCCCATGCCAGTGCTCTTAAGGGAACCAAGAAGATGCCTTTCTTACCTTCTTTGACTGCCTTCATCAAGGCATTATATGCTACAACAGTTTTTCCTGCCGCAGTAGGAACAGACATTAACAAAGATTCATTTCTT
>Ga0208277_1001032_pt1 | contig 16392 bp, 12 predicted proteins | sample ETNtaG_5_FD_185782 | JGI IMG/M metagenome (GOLD analysis project Ga0208277, IMG submission 185782) | Marine microbial and viral communities from oxygen minimum zone, Eastern Pacific Ocean - ETNP201406SV205 (SPAdes) (version 2) | ecosystem: Environmental > Aquatic > Marine > Oceanic ...
ACCGCCGATGATTTCACCGTAGCCTTCAGGGGCCAACAAGTCATGGCAAAGCACGTACTTTTCATCTTCCGGATCAACCCTGTGGTAGAATGGTTTGGCAATCTTTGGATAGTGGGTGAGGAAATGAGGCACATCGAAATCTTGAGTCAGAATCTTTTCTTTTGAATAGTCCAAATCTTGCCCCCATTCGACATCAACGCCCATGCCTTGTAGGGTTTCCACAGCCTCGTCATAGCGCATGCGTGGGTATGGGCTGTCTGCGTATCTGGCCACCAAGTCAAGGTCCCGGCCAAGCGATTCAAGTTCAGGAGTCTGATCCTCGAGCAGGGTTGAAGCAATCTTGCGCACAACGCCTTCACCGTGGCTCATAATTTCTTCATTGCTGGCCCAAGCTACTTCCATTTCAGCATGCCAAAACTCGGTCAAGTGTCGGCGTGTGCGTGATTTTTCCGCACGGAACGAAGGTGCGATGGTGTACAATCGTTCCAAAGCTGGCATGGCTGCTTCGGCATAGAGTTGCCAAGATTGGGTGAGGTACGCAGTGCGTCCAAAATAAGGTACTTCGAACAACGTCGAGCCTCCCTCAACAGCGCCTGCAACAAAGTTAGGTGCTTGATACTCAACGAAATCCAAATCACGGAAGTAGCCATGAATGGCTCCAAATACGCTGCTACGCAACTTGAGCATGGTCGTCATGCGAGAGGTGCGGAGGTAGAGGTGTCGGTTGTCGAGCAAGAATTCAGTCTCTCCACCATCGGCTGCAGCCATGGCGGATTCAGTGATCGGGAACGGTCGCTCAGGATTCACTGATCCAATAATTTCCACTGAGGAAACAACGAGTTCATGACCGCCTTCAGAACGTTCGTCAACGTTGACGGTGCCGGTGATGATGATGCTTGATTCAATCAAGGCAGATTTCACGGCTTCAAAGGCTTCGTCACCCAATGCGTCACGCTTGGCTACGCATTGAATGGTGCCGGTTGAATCACGCAGAACGATGAACCGAATTTTATTCGAACCACGGGTTCGCTTGACCCAACCCTTCAATTCCACGACCTGGTTGTCGTAGTTTCCAGATTGCACATCACCAATCCAAACTGTCTTCACCATCTTCGCACCTGTTCTTGGGTAAGCCATTGTCTAATTCAATGTCACCCTCCAACCGCCAACACAAACAGGTGGTCAAACACAGGCATTGATTGCTCAATATGGGACAAGCCTCAAACCACTGCAGGTTCAAGTCACGCCGTGGCAAAGGTTGCAGTTTACGCCATCGGGGGTAATGCTCTCTCTTCACCGACTGGTGATGATGAGGGTCAAAGTGAGCAGGTACTTGCTCACGTTATGTCGGACGTGGTCGACCTTTTGGAAGCCGGCTGGGGTGTTGTGCTTACACACGGAAATGGACCTCAAGTTGGTCATCTGATGGCGCTTGATCAGCACCTCTCCCAACCCATGGATGCTTGGGTTGCAGCAACACAGGGCATGATCGGTCACGGCTTGGCGCTCAATCTTGATTCGATTCTTTCCAAACGTCAACGCCCGGAGCGAACCGCAACCATCGTCACCCGAGTTCTCGTCGATCGAAGGGATCCAGGATTCAAGCGGCCAACAAAACCAGTAGGTCCGGTACTTTCATCAAAAACGGTGATGGAAGCCGATTGGGATATCGCTGAGACAAAAGTGGGTCCGAGGCGAGTCGTGGCCAGCCCCCTTCCTGTCGAGATCATTGATCTGCCAGTCATCCAGAAACTCGTTGACCTTCACGCCGTGGTGATTTGCGGTGGTGGCGGGGGGATTCCTGTGGTTCGTAAGGATCAACATTTCATCGGCGTTCCAGCCGTCATCGACAAGGATCGTGTCTCGGCTTTGCTGGCAATTAAATTGCAAGCAGACGCCCTCATTATTTCAACAGCTATCGACGCTGTGCGAACTGGTTTTGGTACCGATAAGGAGCAAGTTCACCGAGTGCTCAACCTCGATGAATGCGAACTTCATCTTCAAGCGGGGGAATTCCCAGCAGGTTCCATGGGTCCAAAGATTGGCAGTCTTATGGAAGCAGCCCTTCATCAGCCCGGGCTACAAGCCATTTTGTGCCAACCCGGCGATGCTATTGATGCATTGAGGGGAAATGCTGGAACCACGATAGTTGTGTAATGATGGATTGACCGCATGTTCATGTACTAGGGCGACTTGGGAAAATCGATGACCAATAAGAGCATCCTCCCAGAAATCGAAGCCTCTGCACACTGTGACGGACCATGTGGTGTCTATGACCCAGCAAGCGCCCGAATTGCCGGTGAAGCAGTTCAATCCATGACCAAGAAAATGCTAGCGCTTGAATACCCAAAGGTGTTCAGTTCTGAATCGATGGCATCCTACCTCAACACCATGAGCCGATACGCTGCAATCAAAGACGAAGAAGCACAGAAATGTAAGCATGAATTACTTGTTCTCTGGACTGATTTCTTCAAGCCTCAACACCTCGACGCACACCCTGAACTTCACACCACCTTTTGGCAAGCAGCAAAACTTTGCAGCGCTTGCAAGGTTGAGGTTTCTGCAACCCACGCTCAAGAACTCATGGACGCCATCGAGGCAATCCATCACATGTTCTGGGAAATCAAGGGCCGAGATGTCCCTTGGATCCGAGCAAGCTGAGGGTCACACATGCAGCGATTCATCGCTGTTGTATCTGGCGACAGCATGTGGCCAACATACACCGATGGTCAGCGGCTTGAATGCACTTCTGATCTTCAACAGTTAGTCGTCGGTTCGGTGGTTGTGTTCATTCACCCACTCCGCTCTCACCTTCGAGCGATAAAACGAATCAAAGATATCGATGAGAAGTCCTTGTTTGTTGAGGGCGATCATCCAGACCCTCTTGCCTCTGAAGATTCTCACAATTTTGGCCGAATTCCTCGATCAAATGTGGTTGGCATTGTGCTCGATATCGAATCTGAATGAGCCAAGAGTGGCGGGCCTGACGGGGTTCGAACCCGCGACCGATGGATTAAGAGTCCATCGCTCTACCTGACTAAGCTACAGGCCCACCCCGCCGTCCTTCCGCCCGTATTTAATCATTGACGGACAACGGAGAGATGCTGTTCAGTTCAATCGGCCGTTTGGATTGATGATGGTTTCAACTCCATCCGCACCTGCAAGAACGACTGCATCGCACATGCCATTGAATAAACCGACTTGCACCACGCCTGCGATATGGAGGATTGACGCTTCAAGGGCGACTGGATCTTTGATTGTAGGCCCCATGTGGGCGTCAGCAATCATGTTTCCATTGTCGGTGACCACGGGGTTATCGCCTGCCATTCGACAGTTGACTCGACAATCAAGTAAACGTCCAAGGGCTCGTATTGTCGCCTGATGTTCAAACGGTGTGACTTCAATTGGAAGTGGAAAAGCCCCGAGATGAGCCACTCGCTTTCGATCATCCGCAACCACCACCATGGCTGCTGATTCTTGGGCGACGACCTTTTCTCGCAAGAGGGCAGCCCCGCCTCCCTTGATCAGTTGGAAGTGTGGATCATACTCATCTGCGCCGTCGATGACGATGTCGAGCCCGTCAATTGCTGAAAGTTCAACAAGTGGAATGCCTACCTCGATGGCCAGTTTTTCTGTGGCAAGGGAGGTTGGCACGCCCACAATTTCCAACCCTTCCTCCGCCATTCTTCGGCCGAGTTCAATGACGGTGTGTTTGACGGTTGAGCCTGTGCCAAGTCCGACTTTCATTCCAGTTTTGACAAAGGAGCAGGCGGCGATACCAGCCTCTTTTTTCAACGCTTCAACATCGCTCATGAACCATCTTCGGGCGAGGGGAGTCAATGAGGCTTTGCTCATTTTTTGACTTGCTTTTCATTCAACCATCCCGTAGGGATGGACAAGAAGTGGAGGCCGAAGTCTTTTCACCTGCCGAGGTGCGTAGAAGCGAACATGGGGACCTCGGGTCGGGCCAGTTTCACTGCTGTCGCCGTGGTTTTTTTGTTCATGTGTTCGACCCTCTTGCAGGGGTATACGGCTGAAATTCAGCCATCTTTTGGCGAGCAGCAATCCATTCACAACGCAGTGACATTAGGTCAAGCTGAAAGCATCACAGTCGGCTCCTTCCCCGATGGTGCCAGCACTAAAATCGAACTTGAGATCCCTGATGGAGAAGCCATTCAAGGGCTTGATGTTGAACTTGAGCCTGCTCGCCTTCAATCCTCCATGGCTCACGCTTGGACCGATGCGGCTGATTTTTCAACCGGTTCAGTCTATGACGGAATGGACGTCAACGGTTCTTCATTGTCGATCCTTCCTCAAGGTTGGGAATGGGACTTCGAAACCGCAAATCACGGATGGACGCTTGGTAGCCCTGCGTGGTTGTGGGGTTATGATACCGTTCTTGGCCCAACAGCAGGCGTCAGCAGTGGAACAAAAGCCATCTACACCTACAACGGCAATTATCCAAACGGGATTGGTTCAACCATCTGGGCCACCTCTCCGGTCATGGACTGCTCATCTTGCTCAGGTGCGTGGGAACTTTCCTTCATGAAGCGACTTAGCATTGAAAGCGCAACATGGGACCATGCTTATGTCGCTGTCAAAGGCACGAATGGTGCCTGGGCAAACGTGTATTCTTCGGGGTATACCCAAGACAGTTCATTTTCGCTACAAACCATCAATATCAACAATTACGTCCTCAACAATCCTGCCTTCCAAGTTCGATTTGGCATAGGTACGACCGACAGTTCGGTCAATTATGATGGTTGGAATGTTGACGACGTTTCGGTCTTGCCAACCAATTCCGGTATCTCTTCAGGTGAAGGAAATTGGACCTCACCAGCCTTTGGACCAAGTCAATTTGGGCAGGGTGAATCAAAGGCCTTTGGCTTGCTTCACATGGATGCTTCCATTCCAGGGGATGCTGTCTTTGAATGGCGCTTGTTAGATGCGGTCACAAATCAACCTGTTCTGGGCTTTGAGCACATGACTGATGTCACTGTCGACCTTGGTATGGTCGACTGGAGGGTCCATCCTCTTGTCCGCATCGACTTGCACCTCGCCTCGGGCTCGAGTGGCTTGCCTTCGGTGCATGGATTCCATTTTGATGGGGCCTTGTATCATGAATTCAATCAAGATCCCACTTCCCAAGGGTGGTGGCTTCAAGGCGCATCTTGGGCGAACGGCAAGGTGTCGGGTTCTGGCATCGCTAGTTCTCCAGAGTACAACCTCCGCAGTGGTTTTGCTGGTATGATCTCGAACAGTGACCTCACTGGCCCAGGTACAGTGCAAGCCTCAATCGATGGCGGCTCAACATGGGTCGATCTTGACACAGGTGTCTATGAGTGGTTTGACGCACCAGCGTTCACAGCTCAGCTACGTGTTTCCTCGACCGGTGGCACATGGGTTATGGAAACACTCGATGTCGAATTTGTTCGCACAAGTGTTGTCGATGGTCTTCGTTTCGACGTTGGCCTTGATGGTGTGAGTGATTGGTCGATGAACCTCCCTGAAGTTGGTCGTTTGGGTATTCAAGACCGTTTTGTCAACGGTGATTTTTGGCAATCAAGGGTATCCAGCACGAGTGCTCCAGCCCATTACGATGTGGCATTACCCGTCGATGGTGTTGAAGCGTTCGAATTTGCCTTTGCATCGCCCTCCACACCCTGTGCAAATCCAACCGTTCGCTTGAGCATCGCAGGCCAAGACATCGTAACAAAGTCATTGTCCACAGTCCAAGATCTCTCGCTTGTAACCTTGACTGATGGGGAATTGAACACGCTCAATTCTGCCCTCTCGCAAGCAACCCCTGCGCCTGGCGTGAAAGGGCTGCCAATGGTTCCTGTGCAATTGTCTATAGGTTCTACAACCTCGACCAACACCATCCTTGCAGGTGGGGTTTTCGCACCGTATGATGGAGCTATAGCAATCGATTTCACCGCAAGCGATGCTTTAGTTGTCGCCCTGAACAGTGAACTCCAAACGGCGACAGCGGTTGGCGGATTCAAGACCATCACGCTCCCAGTTCGAATGAGTTCGACCGGTGCGATTCATCTGACGATTGATCAAATCGACACACAAGCATCGATCGAACCTCGATCCATTGATGTCAGCAATGTGACGGACACCTTCACCCCTTCAGAAGAGTGGATTGAAGTAAGCAGCACCTTCGACTTCTCTCCGCTTGGTGTCAACGATGCTGAAGCCTATGTCAAATCCAATGGATGGTCGGTTGTCTTACAACTGCAGGGTGCGGTTCGCTCCTCACAAACCACATGTCCATTTATTGCTCTTCCAGCGACTGGAAGCCTTGGTTGTTCAACTCAAGGCACGCCGATGATTTGGACCTCGAATGGAGCCGAGGGTTCGAAAACAATGGTGGGGAGTGGGTCGTTCCTCCAAATTGATCATCGATTCAAGTTCACAGAACAATGGGACGACGAGGCATCGCTCACCGTGTCGGTGAACCTCATCTCGCCAACTGGGCCCATGCTCCCAGTCAGCGTGAACTACGGTCTTGGAGATTCACTTGGGGTCGAGAATGATGTCGAACTTCAAACATGGCGCTCTGTGAACACCGAGGGTGTTTATTCTGAACTTTCTAACCCATACTTGCACCCGGGCGAGGTTGTGACCATTGAAGCAGTCATTGGATTTGAGGGGATTGAAGACAGCCCATCGCCACGTACTGGAAGCGTCGACGTGTGCTTTATTGTCAATAATGTGCAGAATCAATGTACGGCCGTGCTCCAAGATGGAGTTGCTTCCTTCCCATGGTCTGTTCCAGTCAACCAACAGAGCGTGAACCTCGAGATTGAATTGACGCCTCTTCAAGGCCAGTCGGTAAGTTATGCTGTTGACAATAATGTCGAATTCAACTTCGATACTGTAGCACCAGAGTTATTGCAAATGAATGTCAATCAATTCGATCATATCGATGCCTCCCCTTCGTCCTCAATCGATTTCATCATTGCTGATCGTCCTGTTTTACCCTCTCATGCCTATGTCCACCTATGGCGTTCGTGGATTGATGATTACAATATGAATGGCTTCATGGATTCCAACGAGGTTTCGATTCAGCAACTCGATCTTCCAAATAACCGCACCAACACCCAAGGAAGGTATGTCTATGCCTTTGATTCTTCATCCTACCAAACAGGCTCCATGATCCGAGGTTGGCTCGATGTGGCCGATTCAGCGGGGAACCCAATGCTTGCTTCTGGAAGCTTTGATGCACCACTTTTCAACATCCAAATCAACAACGATGGTGCACCACAATTGGGTGCGACCCCAGCCTCTTGGGGCACAGGGGGGGACATTTGGCTTCATCCTGGCGAAACCAACTCCTTGACGGTACCTGTGTGGGACCTCAATGGTATCACAGATCTCGAAACGATTGAAATCGATTTGGCAAGCAATCATCTCACTCCAGTGACGATTCTATGGAACGCAACAACCAACATCTGCTCGACCAACGAAGTGTTCCTCGAGGTGGAGTCCTGCATACTTCATCCTATTGATGCTTCAGCAGTGTTCCCAACTGAAGGCCAATTCACGGTGAATTTCACCCTTGAATGGGGCTTCAATCCAGATGTGAGTTTGGTTCGAACACCTTCTTTACTTCTCCACGACCGCTCAGGTCAGTCAAATGTTGCCACATTGTTTGAACTTGATTGGAAATTTTCAGGTGAACTTGAAATTCTTCGTACAAGCATGTCATTCACAACCGATGGGTCCGAAATGGTTGGTCTTGGCACTTGGATTCAACCACGATCAGAAGTCGGTGTCATTGGCGAAATGGTATGGCATCGTTCTCACACGCCTGTGATGCAGGCCATTGATCTGCTCTTGGATTTAGGTGGGATTGAAGCGACCATTGAATCTGTGAATGGGTCGTTCAATGATACCATGATTTCACCATTGGCTCCTGGTACGTACGGACTGAGTATTGACTTGGCTTCCCCACCTAATGGAGCAATCGATCGCAGTGATGATGCTCCATATGCCTACTTCATCGTCGATCAGGATCAACCAAGCGTTGTTGGAGTTGCTTCGCCAATGGTCAACCAGGTGATTGGTGAATCAATGTGGCAAGAGCTCAAATTTTCCATCATGATTGATGAAGAAGATCGTCTCAACGAAGTTGATTTGAAACTCAATTGGGCCATTCGACAAGCAGGTGTGAGCATCTCAACACCCGTTGTTGTCAACGGTTCAATTGACCTCGCTGTTGTTGGTGGAAAACCGTACGGGACCATGATTCCAACCGAAGGTGTGCTGAATCTCGATGAGATTATCACTTCATCAATGCGCACAGAATCCCTTGAACTCCACATTTATGTCACCGGGTCTGATATTGCTGGCCATGAAATGTCACCGATCTTCAATGATTTGGATGCGCCATTATCTGTTTGGACGCTTGAGCAACGCGTTGCAGAATACGCATTCGTCAATCCAAGCATGAAGCCGTCAAAGGACATTGCAGAAGGCGATGTTCTTCGTTTGGGTGTAACCATCGAAAACAATGGCTTGGCTGATGGTAAAGCGCAAATGTTCGTTGAGCGTGTTGAAAGCAACGGTGCACGAACCCGAATCGATGCACGTGAAATCGAGATACCCGCAGGTGGTCAATTTGACTACAGTAAGGAATGGATGCCGGATCGTTCTGGCACCATGTGGATTGAGTACCACATCATCAATGGTGATTCATCTAAGACCAGCACTGTGTTCGTTGATGAACCACGCACAGAAGGCTTCTTTGGAAGCGTTGCTGCAGTCAACCCGATTCTTCTTGTCATCATCTTTTTGCTCACAGTTTCTCTTGTAGGTGTTCTGATGTTCGGCCTACAAGGGGCACCTACCAAAGAATACATCTCGGAACGACGGGTGAACCAATCACTTCCAAGATTGGAACCACCAGTTCAAACCACACCAGCATCAGGGCCTTATGGAGCCCCACAAGCCCCATCATCGCCTGGAGAAAACCCCTACAAATGATGCGCTTGTTCCAACGAAGGGTTTGAATCCTCGACGGTGAAGGCCTCCTTGGAGGGAGTAGGAGGATCGCTGACAGAGTTCGACTCTGAGGAAAGTCCCCTCTCCACAGTGCAGACGGCTTACACAAGTAAGAGAACAGAAATGGTCAGGTCAATGCAGCAGAAACGAACGATGCAAGGTGTGTACAATGATGTTGAAAGACGGAGATTGCCTTGTGGTCGATGAGACGAGCAACCCCGTTGGAGCAAGTCCAAACAGTCCCGTCGAAGCGGCACGCCGAGGGACAGGTAGGATGCTAAGTTGAATGCGGTCGCCGAAAGGTAACAGAAAGGGGCTTACTCCCTACTCCCTCCACTTTCGTCACCTTGACCGATGTTCGATCCGTTTCAATCTTCAAGCACAGCATCGAGCGTTTTCATGGAGATCGGAGACGCAAGAGCGATTCCATCGCCATAATCACGCCAATCTTCTTGCCCAAGTAACTTGGCCCGAGCAGTGTGTTCAAGGGTGAACACCGCTGGAAGAAGGAACGCACTTGTAATGAAAGCAAAGAAGATGAGCAGGCACATGATCATGAAGAAATTCTCCAAACCTGGGAACGCTGCAAGGAAACCCGCAGCGATACCAGAGATGGTTGTGATTGTTGTTTCAAAGATGGTCTGTCCAGTCTCTTCAATGGCGTTTGCAATGCCCTTCGGCGTCTCACCTTCTTCCTGAACACGGTGCATGACGTGAATCGAATCATCAACACCAATTCCAAAGACAATCGTCCCAATCATCGCTGTGAAGATGTTCACGTTGACATCGCCACTCTGCATCAACAACGGTTGCCAAAGGATGACCACAGCAACTGGAATCATGGTGTAAATGCCCAAACGAGGTGATCTGAACACGATCGAGAGGACAAGGGTCAAGAGAAGTAATGTCACGATGGTGGTCGTGCTTTGAGTATCGTGGATGCCATCGTTGATGTCAAGTGATACCGGCAAACCGCCGGTGAGGAGCGACATGCTCGTTTTGTCTACGATTGGTTCTTGGGACAACATTTCATCAATCTCATCTCGAAGTTCGCCTGCTACATTGAGGTTCATGTATGGCTGTGTGACGTAGACGATGGCTTTGGTTCCTGCTTCATTGAGAAGCATCGAACGAACTTCCTCTGTCAGCGTATCAAACACAACGTTGACCATGTCTTTTCGCAATCCTTTGCGACCTTCAGGTCCTGTCAACTCGAGCCCAAGCCAAACATTGCATTCGATCGGATCGTTGCTCTCCCAGCACGGTTCATGAAGCAAATCCCACAGGCTCCCCTCGTACAGCGTGACGCCATCAGCGAGGGTGATGGTTGCTGGTATCGTACGCAGGAAGGTGATGATACTGGTGGTGTTTGTTTCATCGACACCATCGATTTGTGTCTCGAGTGCATCAATGGCATCCAATACCGGTAAATCACGAATGTTTTCCGTATTGTTTTCCATTGCTTCTGCGGTTCGCTCCTCAGCATTGAAGATGAAAAGTGATGTTTGTCCGCCACTAAACTCCCGTGAATATTTGGCCAATGAATTGAGCGAATCAATACCGTCAGGCGCTTCGGATGAACCGGTGATCGGTTCGTTCATTTTGTCGAGATTCGCAACGCCATAAGCGGTCACGCTCCCCGAAACAAGCAAGATGACCAAGAACCACTTCACCGGCCAAGTACCGATGTTCTTCCACATCGAGGGGTTGGTTCGCTTGTTAAATTTGAGTAACCATGCGAGGGTTGGCACCAAGATGATACTGAACAACAAGGTCGACATGATGCCAATCACAAGGGTGATTCCAACAGAACGGATCGGTGAAATTGGGACAATGTTAGGGGCGATTAACACCGAGAAACCAATGACGGTTGTCATTGCAGAAAGGAACACTGCAACACCTGTTGAGCGCGTCATTTCAAGGACACAATCTCGATAGAAATTGATGTCCCACAATTCAGGGACAGGTTCCAATGGTTCTCCTTTTCTACGTCGTCGAGCGTTTTCGTTGTTGGCTTTGTCAATTTCTTTCCGCCGCACTTCTTCGATTCGATTGACCATATGCAGGGCATAATCGACCCCTAAACCAATCAAGATCGGGAACGTTGCCACAATCATTGGCGTCAAGGTAATATCGAGAATGACAGAGCTGCCGAAGGTCACCGCTAACGCCATCACGATCGGTGTTCCTGTAATGAGGACGACCTTTGCGGAGCGGTGTAGGGTTGTGATGACGAGGATGGTGAACAAGATCGACCATGGAAGAATCATCAACAAGTCTTCGTAAATGGCGTCAGAAATGTCTTCGAGGACCTTGGTAAGGCCTGTGACTGTCATTTCTGTGTTGGTGTATTCTGTTGGTCTTGCATCGATGACCTCTTGGAAATGGTCCAGTAATTCAGTGAAATCAGCATAGTCCTTTGTCTCTGAAAGATCGCTCTTCATCCCAACAAGAATCGCTGCAGTATCCCAAATACCATCTCCATCAATGTCATTGGTGTAATTTCCATCGCCATCGGTGTCCTCAAACGGGTTCATGTCGTTGGTGTCCTTGAACAACGCATCAAAACCACCCTCGGATTCTTCAATGATTTGATCGATTCGTTGCTGGTCTGGAATTGCATAGCGTCCTCCACCAGGGAGGTCACAATTGACCTCGACAGGGATTCGGGTGTTGATGCCATGAACGCACAGTGAATTGTTAAATCGGCCATCTGCTGAATTGACCTCTTTGATGACCTGTGCAGGAGAAATAATCCAAAGAACACCATCGCTGCGTCCATGGTCTTCCTTTGCATAGTCAATGCCTCGACCCGTCCGGTCACCATTTGCATTGTCGTCATCACCTTCAACCCAACTCATTTCCTTGAGGAATTGTTCATCCGTGATGTTGGTGGTGAAACTGGGATCCATGGCATTGGGCGTTTGGATGTAAATGACTGCAATATCAGTGGACCATTCTTCACGAACTTCCAACAAGAGTTCTGTGGAAGGCGCTCCATCGGGGAGAAAAATTTCAACATCGTCATCGATCTGCTCTTGGAAGTCTAGGCCTTGGCTGCCAAAAGCTCCGGCAATAAGAATCAGCAAGACCACCACCATCATTGGTGAAGCAAGGATGTTGTCGTACATTGAGTCAAGGCGCTTCATTGAGCCTTCTTTGAAGCGTTCTTGCACATCAGACAGAGGCTTCAGGAAAGTGGCAAGGCCACTTTCAGTCTTACCTGACGGGCTTGCCATGGCTTATGCATGTTGAGCAGGGTCTTGAATGATACTCATTCAACCAATGGCCATTCGAAGATACGGCTGGGATCAATCCAAGCCGAATTCTCGAACCAAAAGGTGCCTCAAGAATCCACGAGCACTTTGCAACACCAAACCTGTTGCCATCAAGGAAAGGCCAAGAACGCCGATCCACACGGCGGAGAGTCCAGGTCCTACAATGCTGTCGAGTTGGTTGGTGACACCTTGAGCGGCGTTCATACCCATTGCAGCGCCCGTGGCCAAGAGGCCCATGCCGGGTAACCCAAGCACGAGCAGTGGTTTCTTTTGAGAGAGGGAAAGCAACGCCCAAGTGAGCACGGTAAAACCATGGGAGACGGCTGTGAAATTGGAACCCTTTGGAACGTCGTAGCGGATGACGGTTGGAACTTCGATGATGGACAGTTGCTTTTCACGAGCATCTTCGAGCATCTCAAGGGACAATTCCATGCCCTCGGAATCGAATCGTAGACGATCAAGAGCAGTGCTTGAGAACGCTCGGAATCCAGATTGAGTGTCCTTGATGCCCAAATCGCTTGACAAATTGCTCGCTGCTGTGATGACTTTGATGCCCAAACGTCGGTAGGCTGGCATATCGGTGCCACCGCCGCCATTGATGAATCGAGATCCAATCGCAAAGTCAGCTTCGCCAGCAAGGATTGGTTGCAAAAGTTTTGGAATGTCTGATGCTTCATGCTGCCCATCACTGTCAAGCACGACAAGGGCGGTAGCGTTCATTTCTCGTGCCTTGATGAAGAGGGTTTTCAGCGCTGCTCCATAACCTCTGTTTGAGCGATGACGGTACACAATAGCCCCGCACGCTTCGGCAATTCGGGCGCTGGAGTCAGAAGATCCGTCATCAATACAAATGACCGCATCGACATGTCGTAGAGCGGTGGTTACAACGGTCCCGATGGTCTCCTCTTCGTTGTACATGGGCATGCCAGCAACGACAAAAGATGGAGGAGGTGACTCCTGCTCTGGCATGGTTTTCACCAGTTTTCCGCCGGCATGCCACTATTTAGTACTATACACATACAATAGACAAGATTGTAGCATTGTAAAATGATGGGAAAGCCCGCCAAATCGCCGAGGCGAAATGGCGGGCGGCTCCTGTGTTCAACAGGCGGTCATCATCGATGAGGTGGTGTGGTCGCGTTGGTCAAGGGTGACTCAATCTTGCAGTTGACTGAGGGTGGTCACCGCTCGCTCGCCACTGAGCACTTTTCCAAGAGCGTTCAGCGAAATGACAAGCGGGACATAGGCTTGGCCGTCGCTGGTCACGTAGGTGGCGCAGTCACCAAAGGCACTGGTGTTGATCGAGACTTTGAGTGCCCCGCCTGCGTTGCTCTTTCGGACATATCCGACCAACAAGTTGGTGTTCATGTCGTTGCTTTCTTCGTTTTTTGTGGTGTTTTTCTTGTTCATAGTGTTCACAACCGTCCACCGTGTTAAGGTGGACAAATTCACTCAAGAACCTCTACGGTGATAAGACAGGTGGTCTCGACGTTGAGAGCGAAGCCTCATATGCAGGGCTTCATTGTTTGAAGCATGCGAGCATTGGTTACGGGTGGCGCAGGTTTCATTGGCTCACACCTCATTGACCGGTTAATCCAGCGCGGTGACGAAGTTGTTGTCATCGACAACCTCTCCTCTGGTAACCTCCAGTTCATTCAGGGCCATTTGGACAGTGGGAACGTGACACTTGTCGAAGGTGATATCACACGTTATGAGGATGTTGATTTGGCTATGAAAGGCATCGAATGCGTTTTTCATCTTGCAGCCAATCCCGATATCCGTCTTGGTACACGAGTCACGGATACTGACTTGAAACAAGGCACCATCGCCACCTACAACATTGTTGAAGCGATGCGGACACACGGGGTCAAAACCATTGCCTTTGCTTCTTCTTCGGTCGTCTATGGTGAAGACGCTCCATTGCCGACACCAGAAACGCATGGTCCATGTATGCCGATCTCCCTGTATGGGGCAAGCAAACAAGCAGGTGAGGGCCTCATCAGCAGTTTTGTAGGAACATTTGGCATCCAGGCTTACATTTTCCGGTTTGCCAATATTATCGGTACGCGTGGAACTCATGGGGTCATCTTTGATTTCATTCACAAGTTGAAGAAGGATCCAAGCCGCCTCGAGGTACTCGGCAATGGCTTGCAAGAAAAATCCTACATGGAAGTCGGTGATTGCGCAGATGCTATCTTGCATGTCATGTCGAAAACGAATGAACCCCTCAACCTGTTCAACCTCGGCAGTCATGACACTGCTTCAGTTCGTCGAATCGCTGAGATTGTGGTCGAAGCTACGGGGTGCCACGACGCTTCCATCGAATACACAGGTGGCGATCGAGGATGGGCGGGTGATATCCCTCGTGCCATGTTGGGTATAGAGAAGATGCTTTCAACAGGTTTTGACGTGCGATACAACAGCGAAGAAGCCATTCGCCATACCGCACTTGCACTGATTGAAGAGATCGGTCTACATGAGGAGATGAACACATGAAACACATATACGATGACGAAGCGAGCACACTTGGGGATTCTTTCCTGAAAATTTCTGCCTTATTTTTCGTAGGCATTTTGATTCTTGCCTTTACCACCAATCCAGTTGCTACAGGGACCAAGGAAGGCGAGCGTGCCCCTCTTCTCGATGGGGCGGCCTATGCAGGAAACGGCTGGTCGTCGTTTGATTTTTCAGGGCAATTTGATACGTCCTGGGATGGAAATTCTTCGAGCAATTGGGTGATGCTAGAATTCATGGATACCGACTGTCCATACTGTGTCCGTTCAGCAGATCTCTATGGTGAAGCTTCCGAGATCTTTAGAGACAGCAACCCTGAGTGGAACGGTGCCCAAGTTGATTTCTTTGCAAGTGCAACGCAACTCGACATACAAGGTCATGAAACTTCACGGGCTGAAATTGCAGCCTTTAGAGACAAGTCAACAGGCTACGAATGTGCTGGCCAAGACTGTGCCAATCGAGATGGTTCCGCCCATGACTATGTCACCTACATCGATGACATCGACCAAGACAACATGGATGAGTGGGACATTCGAGGCACCCCAACCTACTTTTTGATTCAACCAGATGGAATCATTGCATGGGTCTCGAACGGAGGCACCAATTTGGGCGATGTGAATGGTGATGGTGAACAAAACACCTTCATCGATGCAATCGTTTACCTTGTGACTTACGATGATGCAGGAGGTGCTTGATTTGAGCACAACACTCCTCTTGATTGGCTACGGTCTCCCGATTCTGCTTGGCTTGCTCTTGATTCTTCCATTCACGAGCAGTTCTTTTCTCGCACTAAGCGAGCGATTTCCTTCCTTTGCCACAAAACGGGGACGTCTGCTGAGCGGACTGAACCTCACCTTGCTTGGAGGTTTGGCCGTTTCTGTCCAAACCCAGTGGATCCACGCAAAGGTGAGTGAAGGTGCAAACTTTTGCGCCTCTGATACGATCTTCTCATGCGATGATGTCATTGGCAATGCCCAGTACAACACCATGCCAATCCTCGACGTGCCTTGGGGCATGGTCGGATTTGTGACCTTCACGGCCTTGTTGTTTTTGTCGTACTCAATCTCAAAAGAACCAAACGCAACATGGGCAAAGAATTTCCTCAACCTTGGAACGCTTGTAACCTTTGCAGGATTGGGTGTCATTGGCCTTCTTGTCTCCTACGAGATTGAAATGGAGAAACTTTGTCAATTTTGCACAACAGCTCACATCGCGAACGTTGTAGCCCTTGCTGGATTCTGGCAACTCAGGTCCATGCACGGCGAAAAGGCTTGGGAAGAATGAGGTGATTCTATGGCCCGAGACCGAATTCTCTGGATGAGCATCACCGCTACTGCAGTCATTGGTCTTCTTGTCTTGCTTTCCCAATCCTCTTCGGTTGAAGAAGTCGAACCTCTCTATTCGACAGCAGATGACCCTGATCCTTTGGCCTTTGAGTGCCTCGATCATTCTGGTCTTGCTCGTCACGACCACGTGGCCTTGAAAATCTTCATCGATGGTGAGCCGGAAACAATCCCTGGATTGATCGGAATCAACAGTGGTGTCTGTAATAGCGAAGGCGAGAACATGCATGCGGTTCACACGCATG
>Ga0208277_1001035_pt1 | contig 16381 bp, 18 predicted proteins | sample ETNtaG_5_FD_185782 | JGI IMG/M metagenome (GOLD analysis project Ga0208277, IMG submission 185782) | Marine microbial and viral communities from oxygen minimum zone, Eastern Pacific Ocean - ETNP201406SV205 (SPAdes) (version 2) | ecosystem: Environmental > Aquatic > Marine > Oceanic ...
CTGTCGCTGGGATTATGGGAAGATAGAGTCTCATGTGCTTGAGAAAAGAAATTCTCTGCTCTTTCAGAAGAATGTTCTGGAAATAAAGTAGTAATGGCATTTATCCAAGACTCTTTCTCTTCAAAACTTGCTTGTTGATCGGCTATTTGAATGGCCGCAAAAAGATGAGTAACCGCCTCAAGAGGGGACATATCGCCTGGTTCGTTGATCTCTACTTTTTTATTTGAACTAAAGAAGCCCATTTTATTGATCTTTCCATTCTTGAATAGTTAGGGTTTTCATACTAAACGCATGAATCTCATGTTTCATTAGGTCTCCAAGCGCTGTGTAAACCATTTTATGTCTCTCAATAAGACTTTGTTCTAAAAACTCATCAGAAACTATAACCGCCTCTAAATGAAATCCACCATCATGCTGTTCATGATTTAAATGTCTTCCAGTAAAGTCCTTGACCTCAAATTTTTCTATTTTCATAGAATTTTTTAATTCTTGTTCTATTTTATCGCCAATATCCATTAGTTTATCATTAATAAATTGTTGAAATTTGCTTGATGAATATATCTAAAATTTTTGAATTAACCGATGAAGATAAAGCTAAATATCAGTTAATGATTGATAAAATAGATTTATCTAAATCCTCAGAGATCATTAATACGTTAAACTCAAAACTAGATAATCTTATCGATTTAAAAAAATTGAATAGTATTGAAACAGATTTAATAAAAAATGTTTCTGTTTTATTAAATATTTATCAAACCTATCCAGATCTTACAGATTCAATTAAAAAAAGAATTATTTTTGCGATTTCATATTTTTGCAATTCGGATGATGATATACCAGATATTGTTCCTGAAATTGGCTATTTAGATGATGCCGTAGTAGCCAGGTGGGTGATTGAATCTATAGGGAAAGAATTACCAGAAGTAAGCTTAGCTTAGCTATTCTTCTTCAGACTTCATATCTGCAAAGTCTTCCTCAGAGAATTGCCATTTACATTTGGAACACCACCAGGGCTTACCATAGTAAGTAGGCCTATTTTCAACTAACTCTATAGGTTTGTTACAGCGAGGACATTTTCTTTCTGTTCCAGGCTCAGGCCACTCATAATCAGGTCTGTATTTCAGTCCATCTTCAAAAGTATGATGTTTCATAGTATAAAATTACAATTTTTAGTTAATGCTTAGAATAAAAAAATTAGCTTATTTGGAATACTAAAAAAATAGCCATCAGAACTAGGCTCACAGCTGTTAGTCGCTTAACCATATACTGAGCATCTAAAGTATCTGTTTCTCTAACATAGTCATCATAGAATAAAAACACCTCTAGCGTATCGTTCGGAGAAACATATATTCTCTTATATGCATCGGAGAGGTCCTCTTCTACATATCGTTTTGTTAATTCTGGAGGTAAGTAACTGACCAAGTGAAATCCTGGGAGTACTGGAATGGGACTTTTAAGTGGGTTTTTACCAACAAAAATACCGTCAACATAAAATGGGACATTCATGCTGTCAGTTTTTAAATCAATAAAACCAAATTTTTCCATGTCCTTACTTTTCTGAGCAAATAAGGATGAAAAAATAAATAATATGATTAATATATATTTTTTGTAGTCAAACATTTAGAATAAATTATTTTCAACTTTAGCTTTGTTCAAATAAGTAAATTTAAATTGTATTTATGCACAGAATTTGGATAATCCATCGCTTAATTCCTATAACGGTTAGCTTACTGCTTTCTTCATGCGCCTATTTTAATACTTTTTACAATGCTGAAAAGTACTTCAAGGAGGCCGACTTAATTCGTCTTGAAAAATCCGACAAAGCAATTCCACTTAGAGCAATGGACAACTATGGTAAAACAATTCAAAAATGTAAAGTCGTTTTGTCTGATTATCCAGAGTCCAAGTATGTAAATGATGCCATTTTATTAATGGCTAAAGCTCAATTTTATCGCTCTGAATATGATAATGCCATATCCAATTTGAGAATCATTTTTGATAAAGGCAGTCAAAGGCAAATATCTGAGGCAAAGTATTGGTCAGCTGTATGTAAATGGAAGAAAGGAAAAACACAAACCGCAATAGAGGAGCTGCAAGGAATTATAAAAAATTCTAAAGATAATGAAATTATTGCCCAGAGCCATCTATCTCTGGCAGATATCTTTTCAGAGATGAATCAGAATAATGACTTTTTGTTTCATCTTGGTGAAGGTGCCAAGGTAATTAAAGATAGGGGCAAAAAAGGAATAGTCTATAACCAGCTAGCTGAGATAGCCTTTAACAATGAAAACTACGAAGTTGCTGAGAGTGCTTTTAAAGAGGTTATTAAAAATTCTCTAACAAAAGAAAAAATTGAAAATGCACACATACAAATATTAAAGATCTCTAGAATTCAAGGTGATCATAGGATTGTCGAAAGAAAAATAAAATCTATGTTAGTAGATGAAAAGTTTAAAAATATTAAGGGCAGTTTAGAGCTGGAATTAGTTCAGCTTTACATTGCTCAAGATGACATAGATAATGCTAAAGTTCGTTTGGAGTCCATAGTTAGTGATTATCCAAGAACACAAACATCAGCAGAGGCTTATTACTTATTGGGGAAGATATATCTCTCAGAGGCTTGGGATCTTGATCTTGCAAAAGAGAAATTTAATCAGGTGAAAAAAGAATACAGTCGATCTGAATACGGACCTTTTTGTAATAGTAAAGTTATAGCGATAGATAAATATAAGGATGCCCTCACGTCATTAAAACAATATGAGGTGAAACCAGATACATTAGCTAGCGACTCATTAGTTAGTGATTCATTAGCGGTTAAAGGAGTAAATGCACTTCCTCCTTATGAAGAGCTCCTCTATCTTCTGGGTGATATAGAATCCTTTAGTTTTGATAGAGTTGATTCGGGGATTGTATTTTTTGAAAAAATTCTAGAAAAAGATCAAAATTCACCATTTTTCCCAAAAGCTCTTTTTACATTATCAATGATTTATGAAAGTATTAATGACTCAATAAATGTTGAAAAATATAAAACATTATTAAAAACAAATTTTCCTGGATCGGATTACACTTCATATCTTTTTCAGAGCAATAGTGAACAAAATATTTTAAGACCTGTTGAGCAGATATATGCAAAAGCTGAAAAAATGTGGTTAACGAATCCACTATCTTCAATGGAGGCATTTAAAAAAGTTATTCAAACAGATTCATTGAGTGAATTATCAGCTTCAGCTGCATATTTTTTAGGATATCAATATGATTATAAATATGCAGACCTAGATAGTGCTTCAAAATATTATAACTGGATAAATGTTCAGCATCCAAATTCAGAACAGAGTAGCAATGCTAAGTACAGGTCTAGGGTTATTGAGAATATGATTTTATCATCGAAAAAAGATACAATTACAACGGTAAATTGATCAGATTACATCTATTTTCATTTCTTTATAGAGTTACCCGTTTTTTTGTAAAGACCATCGTTTCATGTTATCAGTTTATTTTAGGAAAAGAGCAAGATTTAGAGTCAATTGTAGATTTTGGAGATAGGAACCTAGTAAGCATAAATAACTATTTAGGCTATTTTGCTTATCAGTTTTCAATTCCTCAAAACCTTGATTTTGAAGTTTATGATTTAAAATTTAAATCTCCGCTCATTGCTTCGTCCTTCAAATCAGAAAAAGACTTAATTGATATTTGGTTGAAGCTCGGTCTTGGTGGTGCTATTTTAAAGACAATAATGGATAAGCCAAGAAGTGGTAACTCTAGGCCTCGATTGCAGCAGGTGCGGCTTGAGAGAGGATCTTGTTTGGTTAATGCTTTAGGGCTTCCTGGAGAAGGTGTAGAGAGCTTTTCTAATTCAATTATTACCTCACCCTTATGGTTACATAAAAAGCCTATAGGTGTATCCATTGGAGGTGAAAACTACAAAGAATACATCAGCTCTTTTGATTGTTTGGAAAAAAGTTTGAGTAAAACTGAGATAAGAAATTATTTTTATGAGTTAAATATTAGCTGTCCTAATACTGACTCTGGAAGTTGCCTTGGCGATAACCTAGAAGAACTAGAAAAATTAATTGATTATATACAATCAAAAAGTCCTGCTGTAATATCCGTAAAGATTTCGCCAGACTGGAATAATAAGCATCTTACAAGTATTGGAGACCTTATCTCTCCAAAAGAAAAGATGATCATTAATGCTGGTAATACACAGTTTAAAACAACTAAATATTTAGGATTGAAAGAAAACAATCTACCAAGAGGAGGAGGAGGTCTTAGCGGAGTTGCAATATTCCCAAGGACATTAGAGCTTGTTAATTTATTTTCAGATATGGGCCTTACAATTATGGCAACTGGAGGTATATCTACAATTCATCATCTTAATGCGGTTAGAGATGCTGGAGCTTCTTTATATGGAATGGCTACCTCTTTAATTATGGACCCTTATTGTATTCCCAGGATTAATCAGAAACTATCAAAGCAATTTTAAATGTTAACGATCTCTTTATTTGAGCCACAAATACCCCCAAATACTGGCAACATTGCTAGATTATGTGGGGCGAACAATATAAAACTAGATCTTGTTGGGGAGTTGGGTTTTGAGATGAATGATAGATACCTTAAAAGAGCAGGTCTAGATTATTGGAATCATATTAAATGGGAGTATTTCCCTGATATAGATGAATACTGTAGCAATGTATTTAAAAACTCTTTTCATCTTCTAACTACTAAATCAAAGAATCTTTATACTAAAAGGGTTTATTCAGATAACGACTATTTAATTTTTGGTAGCGAAACTAAAGGCATATCTGAGAGTATATTAAATGCTTATCCTCAAAATGCTTGCACCATACCAATGGCAAATAAAAATATTAGAAGCCTAAACCTTGCAACGAGCGTTGGAATTGTACTCTATGAAGCACTTCGGCAGATCAATGAATAGAAAGAGTTTAAGCACTATTTTAATTATTTTAGTTCTTGTCTCATGCTCAAGTGCTCCAAGATATGGCAGGTCTGATTCGGTTACAAAGTACAAGAAGCCTTCTAGGGCTGTCTCAAAAAAGGCAAAATCCAATAGTAAAGCTATTTTCATTGACCCTAAAACTGTTAATACAAATGTTAAACATAAAAAGAGGATGGTGGGAATAAGTTCTTTCTACGCAGAAGACTTTCATGGTAAACTCACTGCAAATGGAGAAATTTATGATATGTATGGTTTAACAGCGGCTCATAAAACACTACCCTTAAATACAGTAGCTAGGGTGACAAATTTAGAAAATGGAAAATCATTAATTTTAAGAATTAATGATAGGGGGCCGTACATTCAAGGAAGAATGCTGGACTGTTCTTATGGAGCAGCAAAAAAATTAGATTTTATTAAGCAGGGAAAAACAAAAGTCCAGGTTGATATTATAGAGTGGGGCGACGGTGTATATATGCATCATCGAAAGAAACCTAAATGAGCAAGGTCCTTATCATATCAAACCCTAAAAGCGGGGTAAATAATTTTGAAAATTCTATAAATTATGTAATAGATGAATTTAAAAATTTTAATATAGAATCTACTTTAATTAAAACTAAGCATGTAGGACATGCCACCCAGATAGTAAAAGATACAAATATAAGTGGTTATGATTCTGTCTGTGCGATGGGTGGAGATGGTACATTATTTGAGGTGTTGAACGGAATGTTTTCTAGAAATGAAAGTGAGAGGAGGCCTATCTCGGTAATTCCAAATGGTACTGGTAATTCTTTTATGAAAACCATAGGGATCGAGAGTCAGCTTAGCTCTATAGAAAAAATAGCCAAAAATAAATCTAGGCCTGTGGATGTCATGAAAGCGGTTTGTGGCGATGAAGTACTATATTCTCTTAATTTAATTGGCTGGGGAATGGCCACAGATATATCAGTATTAGCAGAAGGTCTACGGATTTTTGGAGGACAGCGTTATAATATTGCATCATTCTTTGAAATTGTAAAAAATAAGAAAAGAACGGCAAAGCTAGTTGTTGATGGTGTTGAAAGAGAAGATAATTTTGCGTTTATTATTGCTTGTAATACAAAGTACGTTGGTAAAGATATGAAGATGGCTCCAAGTGCTGAAATAGATGATGGAAAGATTGATCTTATCATTGTAAAAGAAGCTTCAAGTTTTACGCTTTTTTCTGTATTCCCAAAGTTATTTGATGGCTCACATGTTGATCATGATGCATGTGAGTATGTGCATTGCAACTCTTTCTCTATTCTCCCTGAAGAGGCAGGAAAGTTAAACATAGATGGGGAGATTATCGGATCGTCTCCTGTTGCTGTTGAAATGTTAAAAAATGGAGTTGAACTTATAATTTAAATTTAATCTTTTGATTATTGTAAATTAAGATATGAAAGAACTCAAAGGAAGAAAGTTAATTTTAATTTTGGGTGTCCCTCTTGGAGTTGGATGTTTCTATTTAGGTAATCCTGTTTTTGCTATTGTTACTACCGCTATAATGTTACTGGGTATTGACGAATTTTTTCGTATGTGTGAATTAAAAGGCTCATTTCCAAACCGAATTTTTGGGTTTATTGTTACTATTTTTATTGCTCTCGCTTATTCAGGTATTTATTCCCATCATCAAATAACTGTTTTAGGCTTATCCTGTTTGGCTGTTATAAGTTTATTTATTATTGAGATTATAAATAGTAAAAAAGAGCCACTGCATAATATTGCAAATACAATTCTTGGTATTTTATTTGTTCCGACTCTCCTTGGAACTATAATTCATTTAAGGCAATTAGATCATATATATTACTCTAATATAACGTTGTTATTATTTATATCTGTTTGGTTGTGTGATACAGCTGCTTTTGTTTTTGGGACAAAGTTTGGAAAGAAAAAGATCCTTCCAAATATTAGTCCTAAAAAAAGTTGGGTAGGTTCAATTTCTGGCTTTATCGCATCTGTTTTAACTTTTTTCATTGCTTTTAAACTTGATTATCTTGGTGGTAATTATTCTTTGAATGACAGTTTAGTATTTGGGTTTATATCTGGCGTATTTGGTCAATTTGGAGATTTTGGAGAGTCATTACTAAAAAGAGATGTAGGGGTTAAAGATTCTGGTGATATTTTGAGAGGGCATGGTGGTATACTTGATCGTTTTGATTCCCTATTATTTTCTTCTCCAATGATTTATATTTACCTCCTTGTTTTTAATTATTAATTAAACTAAAACTACATTAATTAAGAGAATTTTATTTTGAAACTTCGTTCTATTTTAGCCACAGATTGTGGTAGTACAACTACCAAAGCTATACTTATAGAATTTATAGATGGAGAGTATAGGCTTACTCATAGAGGGGAGGCTCCTACTACTGTTGAGGCACCCTTTGAAGATGTTACTAGAGGTGTTTTAAATGCTACAATGGAGGTTGAGGAGCTTTCAGGTCGAAAAATTTTAGATGGAGATAATATTAGTACTCCTCAAAAAGGTGATTCTGGTGTGGATATTTATATTTCAACAAGTTCTGCCGGTGGTGGTCTTCAGATGATGGTCGCTGGTGTGGTTAAGTCAATGACAGGAGAAAGTGCTGAGCGCGCTGCGTTAGGTGCTGGTTCTATTGTAATGGATGTTTTGGCCTCAAATGATGGAAGGAAGCCTCATGAGAAAATCACACGTATACGCCAATTAAGACCAGATATGATTCTTTTGTCTGGTGGAATTGATGGTGGTACTACAAAACATGTAATAGAGCTTGCAGAAATTCTAGCCGCTGCAAATCCCCAACCAAGACTGGGACAAGATTACAAGCTTCCAGTAATATATGCTGGAAATAAAAAAGCCACATCTGACATTGAAAGGACTTTGGGTGAACTTACAGACCTTGATGTTACAGAAAATATTAGACCAGTATTAGAACAGGAAAATCTGAAACCTTCACGAGATAAAATACATGATCTTTTTATGGAGCATGTAATGCAGCAGGCGCCTGGATATAAAAAATTAATGAGTTGGACAGATGCTCCTATAATGCCAACTCCAGGAGCTGTAGGTGCATTAATTGAGATGGTGGCAAAAAAAGAAAATATATCCGTTGTTGGTGTAGATATTGGTGGCGCAACAACAGATATTTTTTCTGTATTTCAGGAGCAATTTAATCGCACTGTGAGTGCAAACTTAGGAATGAGTTATTCTATATGTAATGTTCTCGCAGAGGCTTCACTTCCCAATGTTTTGAGGTGGGTGCCTTTTGATATAGATGAAAAAGAATTAACTAATAGAATTGGTAATAAAATGATTCGCCCTACAACAGTCCCTCAGAGTCTTGAGGAGCTTGTTATTGAGCAGGCTATAGCTAGAGAAGCACTCAGGCTTTCTTTTGTTCAGCATAAAGCATTTGCTGTAAATCTTAAAGGGGTTCAAAAAGAAAGGACAATCTCAGATGCTTTTGAGCAGTCTGATTCGGGTCAGTCTCTTGTAGATATGATGGAGCTAGACCTTATCGTAGGCTCTGGCGGGGTGTTATCCCATGCCCCAAGGAGAGAGCAATCAGCAAAAATGCTTATTGATAGTTTCTTGCCTGAGGGTATTACATCATTAGCTGTAGATTCAATTTTTATGATGCCTCAGTTAGGTGTAATGGCAAATATTGAAAATAAAGAAATTGCTGAACAAGCTCGAGTTGCTGCGCTAGAGGTTTTTGAAAAAGATTGTTTAATTAGGCTTGGGACATGTATCGCACCTGTTGGAAAGTTATCTGGAAGCGAAATTCCTCTTCAAGTTAATTTAGAATTCAAAAATGGTGAAAAGAAAGATATTGAAGTTCGATATGGTGAATTGATCCGCATTGAGGCTGAGTATGAAGAAATTAAAGCTGTTCTAACTCCAGCCAAAGGAGTAGATGTGGGAGCTGGAGATGGAGAGCAGATATCGACGACGATTTTTGGTGGTCAAGTTGGTATTGTTTTTGATGGCAGAGGAAGGCCTCTAGAGATCGATGCTTCTTCATCAAAACGAATTTCAAACTTAAAGAAATGGTCTGAAGCGATGAATGAATATCCAGAAATAGGGAAATAATATGGCTCACTCATACACTCCCGGCTTAAAAGTTTTAAAAAACACAAAAATATTGAAAGAGCGCAGGTTGCCATTAAAGGGTGCTGTATCTACTAGCATTGGTAATAGCGTTAAACCAGATGACATAATTGCAAAAACTGATTTACCTGGAAATGTCCAGATGGTTAATGTAGCGAATCAGCTCAATGTTGACGCTTCTGATGTAAAAGAGGTAATGGTAGCCGAAATTGGGTCAGAAGTTGTTAAAAATGAATTGATAGCCGAGACAAAAGGGTTATTTGGTTTTTTCAAATCAAGTGTAAATAGTCCTGTAAGTGGTACAATAGAATCTATATCTGATTTGACTGGGCAAGTAGTTATTAGAGAAGCTCCTCTTCCTGTAGAGGTAGATGCATATATTGAAGGTGTAATTGATGAGGTAATTGAAAAAGAAGGCGTTGTAATAAAAAGTCAGGGTGCTTTCATACAAGGTATCTTTGGGATTGGTGGCGAGAGTCGAGGAGAAATCAAAATTCTGTCATCTGATAGGGATGCTGAGATCAGCGCAGATATGATTAGCACTGACCATGAAGGATTAATTATAGTAGGCGGTAGTTTTATTAGTCTAGATGCATATAAGAAAGCCCTTGATTGTAAGGTCGCTGGAGTTGTTGTAGGCGGATTTAATTATTATGACCTAGATGAGGTTTTAGGTTACACGTTGGGTGTTGCTATAACCGGTTCAGAAGACTTAATTACTTCATTAATTGTCACAGAGGGGTATGGTAAAATTCAAATGGGACAGCAGACATTTGACCTTCTTAAGAACAATAGTGGTAAGTTGGCTTCTATAAATGGTGCCACACAAATTCGTGCTGGAGTTATAAGGCCAGAAATAATTATCCCTATAAAATCAAACAAGGATGATGAAGCTAATTTAGATAAAGACAAGACCGTTGGTATGACCGAGGGTAGTACTGTTAGGGTAATTAGGTCACCTAATTTTGGGAAAATAGGAACTGTCAAAGAACTGCCAGCTGAGCTTAGGCAGATGGAATCAGAAACGATGGTTAGAATAGCTATCATTGAAATTGATGGGAATAAGGTTGAAATACCTAGGTCAAACTTAGAAGTAGTAGAGACTGATTAGTTGTTTCCAATTTCAGAAACCGCTCTCGATGATAAATTATCTAAAGATGATATAGATTTTATTCATCGTTTAGCAAAAAAGATTCATAATTCTGGATTCGTTACTCCTTCAGTATTTTTTTTGGAAATGGTTCGTCCGTTGTCTTCCTTAGGCGGGCACATGATGGTTTTTATGGGACCAATTATTAATGGCTTTATCCAATCAGATGGATATTATAGAGCAGCTGAGCTTTTAAATAAGAAAGAAACTTTATCAATTTTATTAGATGAAATTGAACATCTTGAGATATTAGATTCTAATGATGGCAAGAAGGAATATATTTGAAAGATAAACAGTTCTGGTTAGTGACCGCTATGGTCATCTTTGCTTTTGCCATTTACTGGTTATTAGGGCATCCTTATTTTGTAACAGATAGGATTGTCATGCTTTTCTCAATACTGTCTCTTAGCGCAACTCTCATATATTATACCAGAGCTGCTGAAAGAGGTGAAGAGTTCTATTTAAGACCCATACCTGCCTTAAAAGCTGTTGAGGAGGCTGTAGGACGTTCCACTGAGATGGGTAGGCCTATTCTTTATGTCCCTGGTATCCAGGATATGGATCAGGTAGAGACAGTTGCTGGCGTTGTCGTCCTAGGACATGTAGCTAAAATGACTGCTCGCTATGAAACTAGTTTAAATGTTCCAGTGTCAAGATCAATTGTGATGAAAGCTGCAAGAGAATCTTGTAGAGATGCTTATACAGTAGAAGGGCGACCAGACATGTTTAATGAGGATATGGTTCATTATCTAACAGATGATCAATTTGCTTATGCTGCAGGAGTTAATGGAATAATGGTTCGTGAGAAGCCTGCTGCTTGTATGTATATGGGTAAATTTTATGCTGAATCTTTAATCCTTGCTGAAACTGGTAACTCAATTGGTGCTATTCAAATCGCAGGTACAGCTTCTCAGGCCCAAATCCCATTTTTCGTCACCGCTTGTGATTATACTTTAATCGGTGAAGAATTTTTTGCTGCTAGTGCTTATCTTAGCCAGAAGCCTGAATTAATTGGTGGTGTTAAGGGACAAGACATGATAAAGCTAGCTGTAATAGCGGTTATGGTTATATCAACCATACTAATGGTTTTATATGAATCAACTGGATTTGGTTTTAATATTTCAGAATATTTAACGATAAGGTAGATTTAGATTATGTTTTGGAAAAGGCAAGTCCCTATTTTTATCGTAGCTCTAATTGGATCGATAACACTTTTTGGTTGGTTCATTGATCAGCCAGATGTAAAAGAGTTTATAGGTGATGATGCTACTCAATGGTTCGATGTGTTAGCTAGCTTTGCAATTATACTCGGAGCTTTAAACTTAATTAAGCTACAAATTCAAAAGGTACTATATCAAAAACCAGGCTGGCAATATAGTGTAATAGCTGTTTTAGGATTTATTTTTGCTATTGTAGCAGGTTTTTTTGTGAAAGGCGTAGATGATTCTGTTGCACAGTGGGGTGCTCACGTTACTTCAGATGGAACGCTGTTTAAGTGGATGTTTGATTATGTGTTTTCGCCTATGTCTGCTACAATGTTCTCGCTTTTAGCATTTTTTGTTGCATCTGCATCCTACAGAGCGTTTAGAATTAGAAATTTTGAAGCAACTCTTTTATTGGTGTCTGGTATAATAATAATGGTAGGAAGAGTTCCGATTGGCGGAGTCATATCCTCTTGGTTTATTATGTATCTAATTGTTCTAGGTTTAGGGATTTATGTTAATAGCATAAAAAAAGATACAAAAGTTACCTTTGTCTTTGTTGCCGTTGGGGTATCTCTAGTTACAATAGGTGGAATTATTAGTGGTTGGCCAGTTGATCAACCTGGTATATTTTACCTTCCCTCAATTCAAGAGTGGATTTATTATTATCCTAACGTTGCCGGCGCTAGGGCGATAATGATTGGTATAGGTCTTGGCATCTTTGCAACATCAATACGTTACATATTGGGAATTGAAAGGTCGTATATCGGTGAGTAGTATGACTAATATAGAGAATATTTTTTTAAAAATTGGTAGTATTGATAGACGGTGGATTTTTATCATTATTGCTTTAGTTGTAGTTGTTCCTCTGTTAGTACCAATTGGTCTTCCAATCCGCGCAACAGATACTTCAAAAAGTGTGTATGATGCTGTAGAAGCTTTACCAAGAGGTTCAAAGGTGTTATTATCTATTGAGTACAGTCCAAGTACAAAACCAGAGAATCATCCGATGGCAATTAGTATGATGAGGCACTTGTTTAGGAATAACCATAAAGTTTATGTTACTTGCCTATGGCCTGATGGTCAGTTTATGGCTCAAGATGCATTGAATCAGGTTGCAGTAGGTGAATTTGATAAAAAGTATGGTGAGGATTACGTTTTACTTGGTTATCGACCTGGTGGTGAGGCTGTTGTTAAGGGTATTGTAAGTAATATTCGAAAACTATTTTCTGTTGATGCAAGACAAACAAAGGTCGATGATATTCCAATGATGGATGAAATAACAAATTTCAAGGATTTTGATTTTCTTTTCAGTGCATCCGCTGGATATCCTGGTACAATAGAGTGGGTTCAGTATGCTGCAGACCCAACTGGTGTTCCGATGAGTTCTGGGGTGACATCCATTCAGGTTAATGAAGTTATGCCTTATGTTCAATCAGGTCAAATGGTCGGCGTTCTCGCTGGAATGCCTGGCGCTGCTGAGTATGAATCACTAATTGGGCAAAAAGGTTCTGCTACCAGTGGTATGGATGCTCAGTCAGTCGCTCATCTTGTGATTGTTTTATTTATTGTACTTGGTAACATTTCTTATTTTATTGATCGTAAAAGGTCCCGAAAGTATTAAGGGTAAATGATGGAATTTTCTGCTTTACTAGGTGCTTGGGTTGCTTCATTTTTAACGATTGGTATTTTTTCATACCTTTATAAAGATAATCCATTTTATAAAATAGCTGAGCATTTATTTGTTGGTGTATCCGCTGGGTATCTACTTTCTTTAGGTTTTTGGACGCAACTTCAACCTAATTTATTTGGGCGTCTCTTTCCAGCCAAGCATTATGACCCGGATACTATTACCTACACTATTTATAATGTTCTCAGTTTCTTTTCTAGCTCTATATTTCCAGAAGGAGGGATTGATAAAGGACATGATCAGCACCTTATTTATTTGATTCCTTTAATACTAGGAATAATGATGCTTATGAGTCTAATACCTAGTTTTAGTTGGATGGCTAGGTGGGGTATTGCATATGTTGTAGGCATGGCTGCAGGCTTAAAAGCTTATGGATACTTGAACTCTAATGTTATTGGTCAGATCAAAGGTACTGCTGTAAATATTTTTGATTTTAGCTTGCCAATATTTAGCCTTTCATCACCATCAGTTTTTAACAATTTAATTATTTTTGTAGGTACTATTTGCGGCCTTCTTTATTTCTATTTTTCAAAGGAGCATAAAGGTCTATTAGGTAAAGCTTCAAAAATTGGAATTTATTTTTTAATGATAAGCTTTGGCGCATCTTTTGGTTTCGCTGTAATGGGTCGAATCTCACTTCTAATTGGGCGTTTTACCGATTTAATAACATTCTCTGGTAGTGATTATAATTATGCTACATTTTGGGTTTTAATTTTAATTGTTGGTGTTCTTGGTTACGCCGCATTTCAGGACAAGGAGAAAGAAACCGTACCATCTGATGATTCTGATGTTTTAACGGAAGAGGAATAGACTGAGTATTGATTTCTTTTTTATTTTTTTAATGCAAATGATTTGGAGTTTATAATGTCTGGTGTCTTAATAGATGGCTTTGGAGATGATCTTAGCGTTGATGGTGTTAGAATAGGTGATTTAACACCTCATGATCACGAAAAAATTGAAAAAGAAAAGGGTGGTCAAAATTATTCTCCTTTAGAGAATGTTGTTATCTCAAAAGTAAAAGATTCTTCAACATTAATTGCTAGGAAGCCTCATCCTGAAGATATAAGTAAATACATCGAAGAAGAAGTTCTTGATGGACTTTGTTGCTATTCAGCAGTGAATCAAGGGCAATTAAACCAAACCATAGTTAATGCTGTTATAAAGCATTTGCAGGAAGAAAAATTGCCTACCGTTCCAAGATCAATTAGACATAAATATATGAGTGCATTTCTTCTTGCAGCTACGGCAATTACAGGTATGGATAGGGTTATTCCTAAAGTTGCTGGAGTTGAATCGTGGGAGCTATCATTTAAAATATGTAGAAGGTGGGGATATGAAATAAAAGGTATTCCAGCAAATGAAGCTATAATGGTTGGTGCGACTGGTAACTTTCATGGTAGGTCTCTATCAGCTGTGTCTTTTTCTGATGATCCAGATGCTAAAGAAAATTTTGGCCCTTTTGTTCCTGGTATAGAGCTAGTTCCTTATAATGATGTTGAAGCTCTTCAAAAACTATTTGAAGAAAAAGGTGAGTATATTGCAGCTTACATGGTTGAGCCTATTCAAGGTGAAGCTGGTGTTATAGTACCAGATGATGATTATTTTATCAAAGTCTCAGAGCTGTGTAAAAAACATAATATTTTACTCTCTATGGATGAGGTTCAAACTGGTTTCGGTAGAACAGGGATGAATTTTGCTCATCAGCTTTTTGGGGTTAAGCCTGATATTATGGGATGTGGTAAAGCAGCTGGTGGTGGTATTTTACCTGTATCATTTGTAGCTGGAAGAGATGATGTTCTAGGTGTTTTAACACCTGGTTCTGAAGGTTCTACTTTTGGCGGGTATCCATTAGCATCAGTAGTTGGTACTTATGCGATAAAGGTAATGGTTGATGAAAGTTTAGCGGAGAAGGCTGATGTAAGAGGTGCTCAGCTAATGAATAACCTAAGAGATATTCAAGGTCACTTCCCTGATAAAATCAAAGAAGTTCGTGGAAAAGGCTTACTTACAGCTTTCGAGATGTTTAATGAAAAACATTTAGATGGTCATAAAGTCTCTGTAGGCTTAATGGATAGAGGTGTTTATGCTAAAGAAACACATCATACTACTGTTAGATTAGCTCCGGCATTAACGATTGGAAGTGGGCAGATTGATACTCTATCTGAAGCGGTTAGAGATGTTGTTGCGTCATTGTAAGAAGGTAAAATAAAATGAATGAATTATTAAAAAAATTAAATATTAACGATGATAATTATGGTGCATGTTCTGGCCCTAATGGTTGGATTGAAAATACTAGTACGAAAAAAATATCATCAGTAAATCCATCTACTGGAGAAGTTATTGCCTCTGTTTTCGAGTCTACCATTGAAGACTATGATGTAATTGTAAAGAAGTCACTAGAAGCATATGATGAATGGAGAAAAGTTCCTGCACCAATTCGTGGGCAATTAGTACGCGAAATGGGCGAAGCTTTGAGAGATTACAAAGATCCATTAGGTAGTCTAGTAGCTTTGGAAATGGGAAAAATAAAACAAGAAGGTGATGGAGAAGTCCAGGAAATGATTGACATTGCTGATTTTGCTGTTGGTCAATCTAGAATGCTTTACGGTAAAACAATGCACTCTGAAAGACCTCAGCATAGAATGTATGAACAGTGGCATCCAATCGGCCCGGTTGGTGTAATTAGTGCATTTAATTTCCCTGTTGCAGTTTGGAGTTGGAATGCTTTTATAGCTGCAATTTGTGGTAATACGACTATCTGGAAGCCATCTTCTCAAACTCCTTTATGTGCAGTGGCAGTTCAAAATATTTGTAATGAGGTTTTAAAAGTAAATGATGTTCCTGATATATTTAGTTTAACTATTGGTGGTGGATCAACTGTTGGTGAATCTTTAATAAATGATAAGTCTGTTCCGCTAATTTCTTTTACAGGGTCAACAAATATGGGTAGACACGTAAGCGAGGTTGTATCCTCAAGATTTGGTAAGACAATTCTTGAACTTGGTGGAAATAATTGTATCATTGTTGATGAAACAGCAGATTTGGAGATGGTAATTCCTGCTATAGTATTTGGTGCTGTTGGTACTGCCGGACAGCGTTGCACTAGCACTAGGAGAATAATAGTCCACGAATCTATTTATGATAATCTTTTAGACCGGATCACTTCGGCTTATAAACAGGTAAAGATAGGTGACCCTCTTAAAGAAAGTACTCTAATGGGTCCTTTGGTAAATGACAAAGCAATATCAGACTATCTTTCAGCTATTGAAAAAGCAAA
>Ga0208277_1001036_pt1 | contig 16381 bp, 12 predicted proteins | sample ETNtaG_5_FD_185782 | JGI IMG/M metagenome (GOLD analysis project Ga0208277, IMG submission 185782) | Marine microbial and viral communities from oxygen minimum zone, Eastern Pacific Ocean - ETNP201406SV205 (SPAdes) (version 2) | ecosystem: Environmental > Aquatic > Marine > Oceanic ...
GTAACATTTGCTGAGCGAGGCTCACCATCAAGCAAAGCCATATCGCCAATGCAACTCCCTTCACCCATTCGTGTAATTTCTGTATCACCTTTATGAATCTTAACGTTACCATTAACAACGATAAACAAAGAGTCTCCGTATTCACCTTCTTCAATTATAGAATCATCTTTTTCACAGCGAACCTCTTCTGTAATCTGAGCAACTCGTGATAGATTTTCTGCAGGTATTGATTTAAATAAATCAACAGACTTTAGGATTATAGTCTTTTCTAATGTTGAATACATGCCCAACTCATAGCTATCTAATTTAAAACGTTCTAAAGGAATGTCATCGACATTCAGAATATTTTTTTCAGAGGACCGTTTTATTATTTCACAGTTCCCTTTTGAATTAGGAACTTTTGTCCAGTCAATTGATTGCATTAAATCATTTTTATTAGAATTAATCATATAATCTAACGAGATTATTGATTTCCATTTATTAGGTGAATGCAGAAATGATGCAAGCTCCTCATCAAGTTTTGAGGGAAGATCATTAAAATGACCACTACCAATCTCACTTCTTTCTTCAATTGGTATTTCTTCAATTAATGGATTGATAATACCTCTTTGCTCTTTGCTAAAAATATTTTCAAAGAATTCAAGCAGGAAAGGAAGTTTACCGGGATCTCCTGATTTGATAATTTGAATATAGGTTTCAATTGGGGTATTTGGTTTACTCATTACACCAAGCTTTAATAGAGAGGGTAGGGTATTTTGAATCTCATTGTTCAAATGATCAATCATTAGCGTTTGGTTCTTGTCATCTGGTAATAATTTTTTACACTCATTCATAGCGTAAAGTTTTTTAGCAATTTTTTGTATTTCAGATGATATGGAACTCAATTCTTCTTCATTTAAATCAGCAGTTCTTGCGCAAATCAAAAGTGAATCAACTACTTCATTGTAGATGTCTTGATCAGTATGATTGAGCTGATTCATTAGTAGGTTAACTGATGAGTATTCCCGCAATGTTTTAATAATACCCAATTTTAGATTTCGATTTAAATCTTCTTTTGATAAGAGTTTTTCAAAATAATCAACAATCATATCATCAGAATATTTTTTAAGTGTTTGGCGAGCTTGAATTAAAGTTTTATGATTGCCTAGATTTGAAACAATCGCTGAAATTAAATTATCTCCAACCCTTTTTTCTGCAATTTGAAGAGAAGTATTGCTTACAACCGGATTTTCCGTTTCTAAAAATTGGATCAATTTTGATTCAGGTAAAATATCATTATTGCCTTCAAGTCTTTTTATAGCGCTAGTTTTTGTTTGCTCATCATCGCTTTTAAGCGCACTATTTAAAATTTCTTTTGCTTTATCTTTAGCGCCAGCATCGATTTCAATTATTGCAGCAGCAGCAGCAGCACTGAGCTCTTGTGATTTATTATCAAGAAGCTTTTCAAGGTCTTTTTGTATTTCTGCCAGTTTTCTTTTTCCAGATATAACTATGGCTTCGGCTGATACATCATCCTCTTTTTTTATTGCTTGAATAAGCTCAGCATTTGAAATGATATCCTGCTCATCCCAAGCAAGACTCAAAATTCGTTTTCGTACATTTATACTAGAATCTTTAAAAAGATTGGATATAGTATTGCGCCAGGGATGAAGAGGAAGGCCTTCAATAATTTCAAAAGCAAAAAGCTGCTTCATTTCATCGTTTGAAGAAAGCGTTTCTTCTATGGTTTTTACCATTGCTGCATCTTGAACATCGACATTTAATTCTTCAAAGTCTATCTGACGTTTTGAAATAGCTGTTTCTAGCTGTTTTATATACCCATTTTTTACTCTAAAAGAAGCCATAACCCATAAAAATATTGCACCCAGCGATACAAAGCTTAAAGTTTGAAGCGCTACAATTTTTGCGAGTAGAAAAGTTGTGATTCCCCCAAAACCCTCTGCTACTGATTTGATGGTTCCACTAATTTGTGGCTTTAAAGTTCTCCTTGTGTCAGCAGGAACCGGAAGCCAGAGCAATTCCATTGATGAGCCGAAAATCGTGAATTTAAATGTTTGGTCAGAGTATTTCGCTGCGGTTGCACTAAATAAAACAGGAAACAAAATAAATGAAACCGACCCCAAGATTAGAAAAAATGGTAACATGAGCAATCCAAATAGAATACCAAAACGCGATAAAACCGGGCCTGTAATAAAAAACTGCATCACAATTGAACTAGCACCAGATATTGCATAGAATAATCCAAAGAATGCCACCAATCTCCCTTCATCTGGAAATGTATCGCTGGCAATCATTTTAAATTGATAATCAACAAGAACTGTAACAATACCCGATAGAGCTATGATAGTTGCAATCCCAAAAACGAATGGATCTTTTTTCTTTTTTGATTTAACTGCACTTGTTTTGGTTTTGGATTTTTGATCTGAATCTGTTTTCATATAATTCATGCTTAGTAAACCAAAAAGGAATGCTATAACCATAAATCCAGAAGCAAGATAAAGCAATTCATCGGTTCCAAACGCGTTTACAAATGGCCTTAAATTCATCCCGATTAGCATTACAGCAAATGAGCCACCTCCTGCAATGATACCAAACAACCTTTTTGCTTGCTGTGGCTGAAAAGATTCAGCTGCAAATGCCCAAAATTGAATCAAGGCGATTGCTACAACTATTTCAACCCATACATATATTGCAGGAATTACCCATCCGCTTATAAGCGATTGTGAAAAAATAAAAGAGAAGCAAAAAATAGATGTAGTCAAAATAAACATTAATCTTGGAGCAAGTTTTTTTGCGAGCTTTGTATATCCAGTAAGTATAGGGGCAATAGCAATAGCTACCACTAAAAACATCAAAGGAAGAATTGATTTTTCAAACCTACTTAAAAAATATGCATCTTTTGCTGTTTTGGCTGTTAGTCCCATTGCTATTGTAAAAAATGAAAATAAGAAAAATGTGAGAACCATTTTTCCTTCGCCAGGCTTGATATTTATTAGTTTTCTAATGAATTTCAATTTAAATCAGTTTCATTTGATTGATAATGCTTATCGAATAGTTAAAGTTTTGACTATTCCAGAACTCTATGAATACATTTGCAAATAGACTAATTATCACTAATAAAAATAATACGAAAACAAGCGTAACGATAAATAATATGCCATTTATTAAGAAGTATCGCTGAAATTGATCAATGGCTATTTGAAAACTCTTGTCATCAGAGTTATTTAATGCAAATTCAAGATGATTTGCTGCAATAGTGAGTTTTGTTCCCATAAAAATCGTTACTACTCCTATTATAACTGTTGGTATGGAAAAAATAAAAATAGTTAAACAATAAATTATTCCGCTGATAATATTCATAATACCAACGAATCTCGTCCATTTCTTTAATCTATCAATTATTAATCTGCCTTCATTATTTAATGTAAGGCTAAGCTGAGAGTCTTTACTTTTTTGTGGATTTTTCCTACTGGTAGATGGTTTTTTAGCTGCGTTTTTTTTTGCAGGTGTTTTTTTTGTTGAGGTTTTCCTTAGCGGTTTTTTTTGTGTAGCCATTTTCTATATTTTGAGGATTTACTTAATTATCGTTTAATATGATTGCTACAAAGTTAGTTTGTGAATCAACTGAATCACAAGTACACAGCTACATAAATATATTATAATATTTATTATTGATATCTCCTTATTAAAGTGTTTACTTTATTACTACAATTAGTCTACTATTAGGGTATATGTTTCCCCGAGGTAAAATTTGAAAAACGCAAGCTTAAATAGAAATTATAATAATTTATTAGCGAAAAACCTCTTTCGTTTAAAATCGGTATGCTTGATTGGTATATTTATTTTTATATCTTGTGAAGATACAAACAATCTACTTGTAACGGAAAAAGAAGCCAAAACAAGTAATGGTAGATTTGAATTATCTCTTAAGATTGATCCAGATATTGTATATACAAATAGCACTACTAAGGTAACCGCAACAATTGTTCGATCCATGCATAAAGATTCACTTGCAAGCGCTCCTGATATGTATTGCAAAATGAATGCGGTTGGAGGAAAGCTTGAAATCCATACTCAATTTTCAGGTGATTGGGTTACTGTTGCGCTTTCTGACAGTATTAACTCAACATGGGAAGGATTGGCATTTTTTGTTCCTGATACCGGATCTGATTTAAAAAATACTGGTCACGTTTCAGCAATATTTGATGGAATGAATCTCACTTTACCTATTAAGCTAGTAGCAGCAAGATAAACATGAAAAAAATATTACTATTAACTTTATTTATATCTTGGTCATTAGCACAGCAGCGACCACCGACATCTTCTAGAAGACCTCCAGTAAGACCACCAGTTTCAGCATCTAAAGCACAAGCAAGTAAAAACGCAAATGCTCTTAGAGATTTGGATTATGAAATTGTAAAGCTTAGCTATATTGAGACAGATAGAGCATTAGCCATTTTGAAGACAATGGGCTATACAGTTGTAGAGTATAAAGGAGGTAAGGGTGAAATTTCAGGTGAGAATAATTTTACACCTATCTATTCGAACAAAGTTGACAACCTTAATGCTCCTGGAGTTTTACCTATAATTATCAAAATTCCAGATACGCAAACTATTTCCTTGGTTGAAAAGAGCAAATCTAAGTCTACTAGCAAAAAATCAGCGCTAGGGGTAGATCTTGGAGGTGTGACATTAGATAATACTACTAGCGGTGAACCTATGCAGCGTCTTTTGGTAGGTTATAAATCAAGCAATATGCGTCCGCTTGCACAGTTATTGGATTTACTTGCAAATAAAATTGATGTACCTGCAAGTCAAGTTGCAATAGAAGCGCTTGTTATAGAAATTAATAGAGATAATCTAAGCGAACTTGGAGTTGATTTTTCTGCTGCAAGCTCTGGAGTTACAGCAGATTTTCCACCGCCTCAGGGAGGTTCTATTTCCCCTTTTACTGTTGTTCTTGATAGGACACTATTAGGAAGTGGAGCAAACTTTAGAGCAAATATTGATGCGCTAGTTAGCAAAAAATTAGCAACAATTAAATCTAAACCATCAGCTCTGGTTCTTGATGGGAGACAAACGCGTATTCAGGTTGGCCAACAGATTCCTATTGTCAAAATTACCAGCTTTGATCAAACCTCTACTAGATCAGTGGATTATGTCCCAGTAGGTATTGTATTGAATGTGCGTCCAAGGATTAGTGAAGATGGAAGTAGTGTTACAATTCAGGTAGAAACAATTATAAGCGAAACAGAAGAACGCATAGGTGCAACGGGTGGAGGAGATGTAGAATCAGCTCCAATAATCAATAATAGAAAAGTTCAATCCTTTGTGCGTGTAGCAAACAATACACCTTTTATTATTGGTGGTTTGATTAATGAAAAATCCTCTGACAATGAAGGTGGCGTTCCAGTTTTAGGCCAAATACCGTTTGTAAAGAATCTTTTTAGTGTGAGTGGAACTAAAAAGGTAAGAAGAGAGGTGATTGTTGTTATTACGCCTCATATAATCAAAGAGTCTTCAGATCAATTTAGCAGGGTCATTCCACAGGATTCACCTTTATTTGATCAAGATAATAATAAATCTTTTCCAAATTCCTATCGTGTAAGGCAGGGCGATATTTTTGATTTGAGCTTTATTAATGAAAGTCCTGTTTATCAAGATATTGTTAAAGAGGTATATAAACGCGCTGATAAAGATAAAACTTTGGCACAAAAAGAACCTTATCAATCAATTCTTCAAGGGAAAATTCCTGGAGAGTCTGTATTGGTGAAAAAAATGCTTTTAGATATTATTGGTAAAATGAACTACGTAGATTATGTAGATCCTGAGAAAATAATCTATTTTGCAACCTCGGATAAAGATCCTGCGGGATTTGAGGTAGAAATGTTATCTGGAGCTGTTAAAAAAATATCACCAAATCAAGCAATGAAATTAACGTATTCCGTTGTTGGAAAAGCTTCAATAGATAAGCCATTTGTTCAGCCAACTGCTTCAGTAAATTATTTGACACTTAAAGATTCATATAAAAATGAACTTGTAAAGTATAATAAAATTGGCTCTACACCTTCAGAAGATCAATTTACTATCTTGCTTTCTCCAAAAATTCCAAAATATGAAAAAAGATTATATGAAGTACTTATATTAAAAAAATTATTAAAAATGAACCCTGATTTGGATCTTACATTGAAATATTTCAAGCCAGGTATTGAAATTTTATTCCCCTCAAAAGATGTACTTGAGACTACAAATTTTGTGGTAGATAGAGATGCTGCTAGACTTTTTTATGAAGTTAATTTATATTATGCTGCATTTGGACAAGAATTTAACCGAGGGACTGCTGAAATTGCTAGATTGATGCAGTCTAGATAAATTTTTTGTGATTTTCATCACAGTCGTTAGATATAATTTGTAATATATTTCATTTTGTATTTATGATGAAAATGAAATTAAAAATATTAACTATTAATTGTCTGTAAGGAGGATGAAATGAAGTTAATTAATACAATGCTAGTAGGAGTGTTTGCATTCTCAATGTTGTTTGCGCAACCTCCCTCTGGTGGACAACAACCCCCCCCAGGTGGCCAAGGTGGCCCTCCTGCAGGCGGACCCCCACAAGGCGGACCCCCTCCAGGTGGAGCTCCTGAAGGACCCCCACAAGGCGGACCTGATGGTGATATGCAGCATCAATCTGCAGCCCAACACTATATGATGGCTGTTCAGGAAGGTATGGATCGTGGCGTATTAGATGCTAATGATCAGCAATATCTTATGGGAATGGTTCCAAAAATGAAAGCTGCAGTTGATTCTGAGTATAATGAAGGTGGAGAAGCTGCTGGTGAAGTAGAAGAAGAATTTAGAGAATGGCTGCAAGGTCTTTATGATGAAGGCGGCGAAAGCGCTGAAGTTGCTAAAAGGCTTGCAATGGAATTATGCATGGTTGAAGCTGAAGCACATAGAATGAATGATCCTGATGGTGACCATGATGATGGTGGATGCCATGATGATGGCGGTGACCATAATGATGGTGACTATGATGGTGACTATGATGGTGACCATGATGGTGATGACCATGATGGCGATGACCATGATGGCGGTGACCACGGACCAATGGGTGACCCAATGGGCGGCCCAATGGGACCAAATTTTGATGAAGCAAATTGCATGGCTTTAGAGCACAATTCTCCAGTTTTTTGGGTTGATCACAATAATAATGGTGAAAAAGATACAGTAACTATGGATGATGTTGCTGGAACTGATTATGAAGGTGAACCATGGAAAAGCCCTGATTATGAAGGACCTTATGGAACTTACCATGAGTATGAAGATGGTACCCCAGTAGATTGTGGTGGTAACACTCATCAAGGTGGCGATCATCAAGGTGGCGATCATCAAGGTGGTCCAGGTGGTCCAGGTGGACCAGATGGAAAAGATGCACCTAGTCAAGCAGTAGTAGAAGCTTGGATGTCAGGTGCACAGCAAGGTGGCGGATTTGACTTTGACGCAGCATTTGACGCAGCAGAAGCTCAAGCTAAATCAGAAGCTCAAGCAGAAGGCGATTATGTTGGTGATGATGCTTGGAATCAATGCGCTGAAGCAGGTAGAGCTGCTATGGAAACTGCTAGAAGCGACAATAAAAGTCCTCAAGAAGTCTTCCAATATGTTGGTCAAGCGGTAAATGAATGTGGTGAAGCTCAAGAAGCAGCAGCCAATCAAGACTAATTACCTTTTAGGTAAATAAATAAAAAGCCTCGATTTTTATCGGGGCTTTTTTGTTTTTATACTTAGCTTCTAAAGCATTAAATAATAATTTTTATGTTTGATAAAGAACTACTCAAAAGAAAAAATATAATTGTTACTGGAGGTGGTACTGGGCTTGGCAGATCAATGGCTAAAAGATTTGCTGAACTTGGAGCAAATCTCGTTATCACTAGTCGCCGCAAAGATGTAATAGATGATACAGCTAAAGAGTTAGGAAAAATAGGTGGCAGGGTTATTGCAATTCCATGCGATGTAAGGAAGCCAGATCAAGTTGATAAAATGGTATCTCAAACTGTTGAAGAACTAGGCTCCATTGATATTTTATTAAATAACGCTGCTGGAAATTTTATTAGCCCTACAGAAAAGCTTAGCCCCAATGCATTTACTACAGTAATCGACATTGTGTTGAATGGTACATTTCATTGTACGCAATCAGCTGGAAAGATAATGCGCAAAAATAAAAGTGGTATAATATTGAATATTGTTACTACCTATGCATGGACTGGTTCTGGATATGTCGTTCCTTCTGCGTGCGCAAAGGCAGGAGTGCTTGCAATGACAAGGTCTCTTGCGGTTGAATGGGCAAAGTATGGTATTCGAACTGTAGCTATTGCTCCAGGCCCTTTTCCAACTAAAGGCGCATGGTCACGCTTGGCTCCCCCAGGAATGGGTATTGAGAAAAAAATGAAAGCACAAGTCCCGCTTAGGCGCTTTGGCGAGCACCAAGAGTTAGCAAATCTTGCTTCGTTCTTAGTTAGTGATCAAGCATCGTATATAAATGGTGAAGTTGTTACTATTGATGGAGGAGAATGGTTGCAAGGAGCAGGAGAGATGAACGGGTTAGAAAAAATTCCTAAAGCTGCCTGGAAGCTTCTCGAGATGAAAAGAAAAAAGAACAAAAAAAAATAAAAAAGCGTTGCGAAAAATACATCTTTACTAAATTTGAATCTAAATATGACTGAATTTTTAATAGTTTTAACAGCATTTCTTTTTATGGAATTTGTTGCGTGGGCAACCCATAAATATCTTATGCATGGTGCACTGTGGTTTTTGCATGAGGATCACCATGTATTAACAGGTAAGGTTATGCAGAAAAATGATTCATTTGCATTGATATTTGCGATACCAAGCGCATCTGGCTTTATCTTTGGCAGCATCTATCAAAATGATATACTATTTTTTTCTGGGCTAGGTATTTTGCTTTATGGATTTGCATATTTATTTGTACATGACATTTTTATTCATAGAAGAATTAAGGTGTTTAATAAACCAAGTAGTGTTTATTTAAAAGCAGTCCTCTTTGAACATAGAAAACACCATGCTAGCGAAGTTAAAGAGGATGGTGAATTTTTTGGTATGTTGTTTGTTAATCCTAAGACGATTAGGAAATTCATGACGAAGAATGGATAATTATCTCTATCTAATTATTAATATTTCTGCAATCTCTATTCCTCTTATTTTATCATTTGAATATAAAGTAAAATATTTCAAAAAATTTCTATCCCTTGCTCCAGGTTTAATATTAACCATAGCATTTTTTATAGCGTGGGATGTTTTTTTTACTGAGCTGGGAATATGGGGGTTTAATAAAAGCTATTTAATCGGTATGGAGCTTTTCAGTCTGCCTTTTGAAGAATGGCTCTTTTTTTTATGCATTCCTTATAGTTCACTTTTCATTCATTTTTGCAAAGAAAATCTTACGCCAAAATTAAAGCTCTCTAGTTTCACCACAAGATATATCGTAATTGGATTAAGCGTATTTTTGATAATATTAAGTATTTTAAACATTAACAAGTTCTACACGTTTTCTTCATTTATCTTAGCAGCAACAGCTATGATACTTTCTTTTTTTAGGGCTCCACAATTATTAAGTTCATTTTTTGTATCTTTTATTTTTATACTAATACCGTTTTTTATTATAAACGGTCTTTTAACGGGATCATTTATAATTGATGAAATTGTATGGTATAATAATCATCATAACCTGGGCTTAAGAATTGGAACCATACCTTTTGAGGATATATTCTATGGTTTCTCTTTACTTTTTTTACCACTATACATTAATCATGAATTGGATATTAAAAATATCTCAAATTGATTACCAAAATTAGTAGCTATTGATTATACGAAGTTTAGCGCTATAAAAAATAGCAACTGAGATACATACAAGTTAGATGATAGGTAAGCACTAAACTTAAGCTTGTGAAAAATCAAATACGATTGAAGTGGTAGAGCTACTAGTGCCCATGTAATATAATTTAATAACGGAGCTGAGCCATTGTCATGATTAAAACTCCACATATCAATTTTTGGCGCCACTGGTTCTATAAATATATCAAGGATCAGCATTAATGAAATAGCAATTAATATCTTTAAAGGCGCTGGAGCTTTTAACTGGTTAGCGATTGTTCCACATATAAGAGTTGTAATAACCCAGTTAATACCAATAAGTATCGGGACATTCATAATTTGAAAGCCTAAAGTCTTTCCATATTCATACGATCCAAAAATCAATCCCGTATTCACGCCAATTATTTCTGATAAAATACCCCATGCAAATGCCAGTAGTAAAAAAATCACTTTTTTATGATCGCTCCAATTTTTGTAGTAGAGTATAAAAAAATACATAATTAGAGTAAATGGTGTCATACTAACAAACCATTGACTATTCCAATAAAGTATCCCAATTGCTCCAAATATTTGGAATGCCCAAATAATTATTAAAGCAAAAAAAGTAAAACGGTCATCTTTAAACATTTGATACGTCTTTAAATTGATCGGTTACAATCTTTGCTGATAATAAGCAGAGCGGAATTCCTCCCCCTGGATGAACACTTCCTCCACAAAAATATAAATTGCGTATTTTGTTTGAAAAATTAGGGTGGCGCAAAAAAGCAGATAGCTTAGAATTGCTTGATGTTCCATAAAGAGCACCTCTATAAGATTTCGTTTTACTCTCTATAGTTTTTGGTGTATAAACTTTTTCAGCATGTATGAACTTTTCAATATTTGTTTCGAGCGTGCGATTTATTTTGTGGATGATAATTTTTCTTAATTTTGCAGTTATATCCTTCCAGTTTTGCTTGGAATCGTATGGCGCATTAACCATCACAAACCAATTTTCACAATTTTTTGGCGCATCATTAGTAACATCTTTAGAAGTTATATTAATATAGATTGTGGGGTCATTAGAAATCTCACCTTTTTGAAAAATTGATTCAAATTCATACCTATAATCATCTGAGAAAAAAATGTTATGCAGATCCAGCTGGTTATATGATTTTTCAATGCCCCAATAAAATATGATTGCAGAGCTGGAACGCTCACCCTTAGCCACCTTTTTTGGTATATCAAAATTTTTGAGCAGTCTTTCATATGTAAAAAAAATATCCATGTTTGAAATAACATAATCTGATTTTACTATTTTCCCCTTAGTAACAATACCTCGTGCTTTATTTTCTTCAACTATTATCTCATCAACATTTGAGTTTAGATGAATTTTTACACCATTTTCCTCTATAAGCTTAGTAATTGATTTTGATATCTCAAACATTCCGTTGTTAGGAATCCATGTACCAAAATGCGATTCAAGGTGTTGAATTAAGCTCATTATCCCGGATGTTTCATAGGGGTTTGAACCATTATAAGTAGCATATCTATTATAAAGTTGAACAAGATGAGGTTCTTTGAGATATTTTTCATTGGTATCATTTAAGCTTTTATTAATATCAAAATTTGAAAATGAAATGAGGGCTTTAATTGTGTCTATAGAAAAATATGATGATAATTTATGTAGCGATTTTTTTAAAAATATAGGTTCAGTTAATTCATACTTTTTTTGAGAGCGCAAAAGGTATTTTTGCATAACACCACGAGAAACACCTAGCTTATCATTTACTTCATTTAAATATTTATCCATATCTGAGAATGCGGTGAGTTTCATACCATCATTCCAGAAATATTTACAATGAACCTCCTTTTTTTTATAGTTAAAATATTTACGAGGATTTTCTTTTAAAAGGTAAAATAATTCATCCACAAGCCCAGGAAGGGTAAATAAAGAGGGACCTGCATCAAACCGGTAATTGCCCATTTCAAAAGAATGTATCTTTCCCCCAGTATGATTTGATGATTCAAAAATAGAAACGTCGTAACCCTTAGCAATAAGTCTTGCTGCGGTAGCTAGACCACCAATTCCACTTCCAATAATAATAACTTTATTCATTTATGTATTTTGTTTCACCTGTGTCGCTTAAAATGTGAAACCGTGCAAAAAGATCCTCTTTATACCATTTCTGCTTTTTGGTTTTACTTACTATTTTTTTGTGACTTGTATTTGAATATGCAAAATTATTTATATCTTCCTCAGATTCCCATATACTAAATGTAGCCTGCTGAATAAATGGTAATTCACCTATTCCTTTAAAAAAACTTACACCATTTGCTTCAGAAATAGCATTGCTTGCAGATTTTACCGATTTCCAAAAATGAGCTAATTTTGTAAAATGAATGGTAGCGCGGGTTATTACTCCAATTTTTACTATTTCTGATGATTTAAAATGTGTAGTGAATGGGTTTTCTCCTCCCCATAATCCAGAGCTTTTAAAGGGCGTCATAAAAATCATTCTGTGTGAGTGTGCCTTAGAAAGAATCTTTTTAAAATAGGTATTTGATGAAAAATAACTTTCTGCCTCATGCTTAGATGACCATGTCTGTAGTAGTGCATAAGTTGAGAAGTCAGGATACATGCTAAACCCAGGACTGCTACCAGTTCCAAGCATTTTATAAAAATGAAGACCGCTAATATTTAAAAAATGAGATCTATGTAGCCCCATCTGCTTAAACGCCCACCATTTATTTTTATTAAAATTAAATAAAATTAAAGTAGTCATTTAAATGGAGAAGCTTTAAAAGTCCCTTATCCATTCAGTAATATTTTCACCGATTGATATATATAAAATAGTTGCGTAGAACATAGCTAGCATTAAGAGAAAAAAAGGGGTAATTCTCAATTCGTATGAGTAACCTTTTTGATGTATTCTGCTGTACCAAAAACGAAAGATATTTATAGATAAATATGAAAGGCCAACGCCAAAAAGAAAGAAACCAGCAATGATTAGCTGATCTGTGCCATCCAAATGATACAACCACTTAGCAAACTTCACATGTAATCCGATAGCATTGCAGCACCAAATACTCCAGCAGAATCTCCTAGTTTATTTTTTAAAATAGGCGTTCGAACAATTTTGCTGAATGTTTCTTTGTATACGGAATCTTTACCCTCAGTATATAGAAAATCTATTTTAGATAATCCACCACCTAAAACTATAGCATGTGGATCTAGGATATCAATAACGTTAGCGAGCCCTCTACCAAAATTCTTTAAAAAATTTGCTTTCCACTCAGGGTGTTTTTTATGCATTCCGTTATCAATAATATCTGTAACCCTATGTCTTTCTCCGGTAAGCTCATACCATTCGTTCTCAAGAGCAGTGCCTGAAATATAGGACTCAATACATCCCTTATTGCCGCAATAGCATTCGCGACCATTGGGATATAAACAATGATGCCCCCATTCACCCGCAATTCTATTAGCGCCACGATGAATATTTTTTAGCATGGTGATACCTCCACCGCATCCTGTTCCAAGTATCACACCAAAAACCACACTATATTTTTTACCAGCACCTAAAGTTGCTTCAGCTAATGCAAAACAATTTGCATCATTTTCCATTAAAACAGGTATCCCTAATTCAGATTCCATATCTTTTTGAATAGGCTTTCCAATCAAACAAACGGTATTGCTATTTTTCAATAGTCCGGTTTCTGCTTCAATAGTTCCTGGAGTACAAATACCTATTGGACCCTCAAAGTCTTTAAAGTCAACAATCATGGATTTAGATAATGAAATTATTCTTTCAATGATTGCTTCGTAGCCATCATCTCTATTTGTTGGCACGCGCTCTCTTTTTACAACTTGAAACTGCTCATCAATTATCACAGCTTCAATTTTTGTGCCACCAAGGTCAATTCCTAATCTGTAAGACATTTTATTTTTTAGTTTTAATAAGTTAAGCCATAACCAAATTTATACAGATGATCATCATTAGGATCTATAGGAAACTGATCCACTGTTTTTGGCCAGCTGAATGAAAGTTTGCCGGTGGGGTTATAATCGCCAAAAAGTACATCTGCTACACCAGACCCTTCTGTTCCAGGGAGCCATGCAGCAATAAAACCATCCCATTTATCCACCTCATTAGTGACTATCATAGGTCTTCCTGAAAGAAGCACCACAACAACAGGTATATTATTTTCAGTAAACCGCGCAATGACATCAAGGTCTTCCTTTGCGAGTTTTAAATCTTTACGATCGCCTTGCATCTCAGCATACGGTTTTTCTCCAATTACAACTACTGCAATATCTCCCGTGAACCCTTTACCATCAACACTATACTCAACAAGTGTTCCAGGATCAACTGATGATTTAATAGCATCTAAAATTGTTGTGCCATTAGTTGTTTGCCCCATTTCTCCTTGCCAACTTATGGTCCATCCGCCAGATTGCATGCCAATGTTGTTTGCTCCTCTACCAGCCACAACAATTGTCTTTCCAGATTTTGGAAGAGGAAGGATATTCTCTTTATTTTTTAAAACCACCATACTTTTCTTTACAGCTTCTCTGGCTACTTCTCTATGACTTTTAGAGCCTATGTTAGATAAAAGACTTTGATCGCTAAAGGGTCTTTCAAATAATCCAGATTGTTTTTTAATTAATAGGATTCTTTTAACCGCATCATCAACACGCTCCATAGGAATGGATCCTTCTTCAACAGATTCTTTAAAAAGTTTTAAAAAGTTTTCAAAAGATTGATTCCCGAATTTTACAGCTCCAGGAACCATTACCATATCGATGCCTGCATTTATTGATGTAATAATATCTGACTTATAGTCTCCAGGAATTTCTTCAATTGCTGCCCAATCAGAAACAACAAACCCCTTAAAACCGAGCTCATCTTTCAATAGATCAGTCAATAGGTATTTATTTGCATGACACTTAAGATCATTCCACGTATTGTACGCTGCCATAAATGTTGCAACACCCTCGTCAATTGCTTTTTGAAAAGGAGGTAGGTGTTTTTTTCTAAGCTCATCTTCTGATACCGCTAGATTTCCTCGATCGATTAATCCATTCAATCCTGTTCCAAATGACGTTCCTCCATCACCAATAAAATGCTTAGCACATGCTAAAACGCTATTAGGGTTATCAATTTCTGCAGATTGATAGCCTCTAACCGCAGCTCCACCAAGCTCCGTAACGAGATCAGTATCTTCTGAGAATCCTTCATAGGTTCTTCCCCAACGATAATCATCGGGCACAGCAAGACATGGCGCAAAATCCCAGTCGATACCGGTAGCTGCAACTTCAAGAGCTGTAGCGCGCGCAACTGCTTCAACAATTTGTGGATCACGCGTTGCACCAAGTCCAATATTGTGAGGAAAAATAGTTGCACCAATTACATTATTATGTCCATGGACAGCATCAATTCCATATAAAAGAGGTATTTGAAGTCGAGATTTTAGTGCTTCTTGTTGATAGGCGTCATACATGTCAGCCCAAGCTTTCGGTTCGTTAACCTCTGGCGTGCTACCTCCACCACTTAAAAGAGAACCAAATCCGTATTTGGATACATCGGAAATATCATTTAAGAATTGGCGGTCTACTTGAGTCATTTGCCCAAGCTTCTCCTCAAGGGTCATTCTGCTCATTAAAGAAGAAACAAATTCCATATCTGAAGCCAGTTCTTTGCTTTTGGAATCAGTGCATCCAAATAGCATTAGAAATAACAATGGGGTTGTCAATATTTTAAGTTTGTTTATCATCTTGCCTCTTTTATTAGTGTCTTCCATAATCAATTTAATAGGAATTAAAGTTTTCTTTGTAGAAGTGCCTATTTTAGTTTTTGTTTATCCGCATTAGGCAACTAAGACCTCAATTGAAAATTTATTTACATTTGTATTGATTGTTGTAAGTTTTAAATATGAAAAATTAAATTAATATTATGCAAAAATTTCGCTCTATAAAAGAATGTTATTTGCCTATTTTATTATTATTTGATATTTTCGATAGCTAATTCAGCAATTCTATAAACATTAGAGAGGTTTTCTTATGAAAAAAACGCTATCGTTTTTCTTATCAATTCTTATTTTATTATCTATATCGTTTTCGCAGGTAGTAATCAATGAAATTATGTTTAATCCCTACTATGAGACTACACCTGGTGATGCCAGCACTTATAGTACGGATGATGATGGCGAATTTGTTGAATTTTTTAACGCAGGGCAATCCGATGTTGATATGTCGGGTTGGACAATGACGGGTATAACCTATACGTTTCCAAGCGGAACGACAATTGGAGCTGGAAAATACCTTGTTATTGTGCGTAGCAAAGAAAGATTTAAGGCCGATTATAATTTAGATTCAAGTTATGAATGGGGGCCAGGAAGTGGCAACGGTGCATTATCAAATGGTGGGGAAAATTTAGAAGTTAAAGACGCTAATGGAAATGTGGTAGATGCAGTAGATTATGATGATGAAGGTGATTGGGGTGCAAAATCA
>Ga0208277_1001038_pt1 | contig 16375 bp, 17 predicted proteins | sample ETNtaG_5_FD_185782 | JGI IMG/M metagenome (GOLD analysis project Ga0208277, IMG submission 185782) | Marine microbial and viral communities from oxygen minimum zone, Eastern Pacific Ocean - ETNP201406SV205 (SPAdes) (version 2) | ecosystem: Environmental > Aquatic > Marine > Oceanic ...
GTTGGCGTCCTGCTTTTGCTTCTTGAATGGGATCTGCTGTTAGAGAATACCGGATAGTATCTCCAATTCCCTCAAGAAGTAACGTTGCAATCCCTGCAGTTGACTTGATTAATCCAGCTGGCGGCGGTCCTGCCTCTGTTACTCCGAGGTGAAGGGGATGATCAGTTGCTTCGCTCAATTGTCTATAGGCTTCAACCATCAGTGAAACATCGGATGCTTTGACTGATATTTTTACTTTTTCGAAACCGACTTCTTCAAAATAGGCAAGCTCGGTCATGGCTGATTCAACCATTGCTTCGGGGGTAACTCTCCCGCCATATTTTTTATACAAATCTGGATGCAAAGAACCCCCATTTACTCCTATCCGAATCGGGATGCCATTCTCACCTGCCGTCTCAGCTACGGCTTTGATATGATCAGGGTTTTTTATGTTTCCAGGATTCAATCTAAGACAATCAACACCTGAGGCAATAGCTGCAAGTGCCATTTTGTATTGGTTGTGCACGTCAGCAACAACTGGTATTGGAGATCGAGGAACAATCTTAGCTAGACCTTCAGCAGCACCAGCATCATTGCACGTACACCTTATGATGTCAGCTCCGGCAGCAGCTAAACCATAGATCTGCTGTAACGTCCCCTCTACATCTGCAGTTTTGGTAGTTGTCATTGACTGAACCGTAATTGGAGCTCCGCCTCCTACAAGCACATCGCCAACAGCAATTTGGTGCGTTTTTTTTCTAATATTTTGCGACTGGTTTTGCATTAATTCTCATTCTAGAGGGAGATTGGGTCAGCGATGTCAAGATATATCGCCGATACCCCTATTACGATTAAGATGAAAACCACAGCGTATGTCAAGGGAAGAAGTTTCGATGCATCGGCATGGTATCTTCTCCCTTTCCGACTTCTCATACGTTCATATATTGCAACGGCGATATGCCCTCCATCAAGAGGCAGTAATGGGATTAGGTTAAAAAAACCTACAAACACATTTATCGTCGCGAGAAAAAGTAGTAATCCGGACCACCCTGTCTCTGTTAGTTGAGTTCCGATTCTGGTAGCCCCTACAACTGAGACTACTCTTCCTTCTTCGTTTCCGATTGAGCTAGATAATTCATCTTCAGAGCTTGTCGCATTGATTTCGAATACATCAGAAAAAAAGTCACCGAGCCCTGCGGGACTAAAAAACTTTCCAATCCCAAATATTGTTTCTTTAGTTAGATAACCAAATTCTTGACCAGTTTCAATGATTGCGTTAGCGGGGTTAACCCTTGTGTTAGGAAACTTGCTTCGTGCTATACCTATAAATCCAGTTCCTTGAGTCTGATTTTCCGTTGAATTATCAAGCTGCCCAAGCTGACCTTCCAAAGAATACGCTTTCCCATCTCTAAGGATTTCTAACGAGATGAATTCATTCGGTGAACCAGCAATGAGTGAAACAAATTCTGACCACGCCCCAACCGGGCTTTGATTGAGAGAAATAATTCTGTCCCCTTCCTCAACTCCCATTTGCTCAGCAGGCCCATTCTTCAGGACCTCTTTGACATTCCATTCAGATTCATCGACTTTAATTCCATTCCCTACCAAGACGGCGTAGAGCAAAATCAGAGCAATGAGGAAATGCATTATTGATCCAGCGCTTGCTAGAAAAAACCGTTGATGAAATTTTGCGTTCCGGTACGTCCTTTTTTCATCTTGAAGTTCTACTGGATCAAGGTTATTCATTCCAATCACCCGAACATAAGCACCAGCTGGAATCCCCTTTAGACCATATTCTGTTTCACCTTTTCGGAACGACCATATTTTTGGCCCGAACCCTATGAAGAATTCTGTGACTTTCATTCCTGCTTTCTTTGCAACGAGATAATGCGCTAGTTCATGAAGAAAAAGCATTGCTACCAATGAGAGAACTACGACTACTCCGGCCTTTCCAGCACTTACCCCGAGTGCAATTAGCAGTGCACAAATTGTGACTACCCCGCCTAAAGAACCGTCTTTTTCTTTGTCAGGGTTCTTAGATCTTGAGTGTTCTTTTGCACCAGATTCAAATTCGCTAACCATACTTATAGCTTTTCTATTACTGCGGTCGCTATTGCCCGTGCTTTCTTATCCGCTTCATATATGTCATTCTCTACTTCTGCTAAATTCCCATCGCATTCGTTAAGAGTCAGCTGAATGATTTCAGAGATTTGAATCCAGTCAATTGACCCTTGCAAGAATGATTCAACTGCTATTTCATTTGCCGCATTCAACCAAGCTGGGGCTGTTTCCCCCATTTGACCGGCTTCATAGGCCAAACCTAAACAAGGAAACAGATCTTCATTAGGCTTTTCAAAATCAAGCCTGCTGAGGGTCCCCCAGTCAATTTCCCCCCAGGGGGCTTGCCCACGTACTGGATACCGGAGTGCATAAGAAATAGGCAGGCGCATATCAGGCATTGATAACTGGGCAATGACTGAACTGTCAACGAACTCAACCATTGAATGGACAATAGATTGTGGGTGTACGACCACATCAATTTGTTCATATTCAATTCCGAATAGTTCATGCGCTTCAATAATTTCCAGGCCTTTGTTCATGAGTGTTGATGAATCAACAGTTATCTTTGGACCCATATTCCAGGTTGGGTGGTTTAAGGAGTCTTCAACGGTAACTTTCCTTAATTGGTCTTTGGTCCATTCTCTAAAAGGACCTCCGCTAGCTGTCAATAAGAGTTTCTTTACAGATTCACTAGGCTCGTTTAGATTGACCGCATTGCCTCGTAAACATTGGTGCAGTGCACAATGTTCGCTGTCAACAGGAATGATTTCAGCATTAGTGGACTCTCTGACTTTCCGGACGATTGGCCCACCCGCAATTAACGATTCCTTATTAGCTAAAGCAAGGCGCTTACCTGCATGTAAGGCAGAAAGAGTTACTGGAAGGCCAGCAAAACCTACAATTGCATTAACGATCACATCACTTTGCGTTGCAGCTTTTTCTAGGGGTTCCTTACCGTAATACACCTGAAGTGAATCAAATTCAGATTTTATTCTTTCAGAGGCTTCAATATTAGCCATGACAACTAAAGACGGTTTAAATTCTTCAATTTGCTTCATGACTAAATCAGTCGAAGTTCCAGCCGCTAAAACTTCAACTGAAAAATCTTCTGGGTTGCTTCGAATAACATCTAGAGTTTGCGTTCCTATTGAACCGGTTGACCCCAGTACTGCGACACTAGTCATCTTTCAAAGTTTAGGGTCATATCCGAGTTTTAAACAGAGTATTTGTTCTTGCGAGAAACAGGTGAACAAATTTAACCCATTATTTTGACCATATAGAACACTGTTGGAAGCACGAATAACAAGGTATCGCATCTATCTAAGACTCCTCCATGGCCAGGAAGCACGGTTCCCATATCTTTTATTTTTAAATCTCTCTTAATCAGAGACTCTGCTAAGTCACCTATAGGAGCGATAATCGCAACGACTATTCCTAGTAATAAGGCATTGGAGAAACCGAATGGTTCCCCATCAAATGGCCCGACGTTAAATATTGACAGCAAAACACCAACGCCAACAGTGGCAACAGTCCCTCCGAGAAGTCCTTCAATGGTTTTGTTTGGACTGACTTCTGTCAAAGGGGACCTCCCTAAAGCTTGCCCTATAAAGTAGCCACCTATGTCATATCCAGCTGCCAAGAATATAGCTGCGAGGAAAAGTCCTTTCCCTTTTGGGTCATCAAGTAGAAGCACAGCATGGGAGCCAAGCACACCAACATAAACTACCCCAAGCGTCATCGCTGCTAAATTTGGAACAGGTCGCGTTCCCCCTATTCCAAGAAGGTACCAAAGTGCCCCAGTTAGCACTGCAAGGAAAAGAACTAATCCAATAGCACCTTCACCCCGCCAATATGTTGCTAATGGCATTCCAACAGCAGCTATAAGGCCCACAAGCGTCGGGGGTTGCCATCCAACTTTAAAAAGACTCTGGAACAACTCTGTTGCTGCTACTCCAAGCATTACAGAAATAAGGATTACGGTAACTAATTTACTTATTGCAAGACAGAGTATAACTATCCCAGCAAGTACAACTCCGGTAAAGACTCTTGTTAGGGTTTCTTTTGATCCGATTCCTGAACGACGCGACTTTTTGCCTTCAGAAATAATTGATTCAGTCGTTTCGGCTAGGTCCGGAGTTTTCTCGTAAGAAAAGAAATCTTCTGATTTCGAAGACTCGCCAATAGTAACGTCAACCCGAGGGGTAGCTTTAGCGATTAGATTGTCTCCAGTTGCATCGGGAACATCAGCCCACTGTGGGCCGTCGCTGAGGGTCGTCCAGGTTTCTGACCCCTCAGATTGGTCTCTGGCTATAGCCGGTGTTTGTCCGGTCCCTGGCTCTGTCCAGTGAGGCAGTCCATGATTTTCTGTCATTTCTTCTTGCTCTCCATCTTGATCTTCTGGTGTATTCATGTGCCCTCCAGGAACTCTTTGCTAGTTTAGCTCAGACCTCTAGCAGCTCGGCTTCTTTCTGTTCTAGTGCTGCATTTATTTCCTCTTCATTTTTGCGAGTTAACGTGTCAACTTTCTCAGAAGCTCTTTTGCTTTCATCTGAGGAAACATCGCCATCTTTTTCTAACGCGTCAAGATCTTGACGAGCAGAGCGTCTAACCCCGCGAATTGCTACTCTTCCTTCTTCAGCTAAAGTCTTCACGACTTTGACCAATTGCTTTCTCCGCTCTTCAGTCAAAGGAGGGAAATTTAGTCTTAGAACAGAACCGTCATTCGATGGGCTTACTCCCAAATCAGCCAAAAGAATAGCTTTCTCTATAGCTTCTATAGCTCCTTTGTCAAATGGTGAGATCACTAGCAACTGTGCTTCTGGAACTGAGAAACTAGCAAGTTGTTGAAGGGGGACTTCGCTACCAAAGTAATCTACAAGGATTCTTTCTACTAGTGACGGGCTTGGCCGTCCTGTACGAATAGCTGAGAACTCATGACGTGTTCTGGTTACAGCTTTTCCCATTTTTTCATCTGTTTCAGAAAGAACTAAATCTACAAGTTCATCGCTCATAAGTCACCTAACTAACAAGAGTCCCTACTGGTTCGCCCGCAAGGATTTGACCAACGTTTCCGTCTCCCATTAGGTCAAAGACAACGATAGGGAGAGCATTGTCCATGCAAAGTGAAATTGCAGTTGAATCCATCACCTTCAGCCCTTTGCTGAGTACATCTATATAGCTAATCTCGTCCAAGAGATTTGCATCTTGGTTAGTTCTTGGGTCAGCATCGTATACCCCCTGAATTCCCGAGTGGGTTCCTTTGAGAATAGCTCCCGCTTCAATCTCAACAGCTCGAAGGGCAGCTGTAGTATCGGTAGTGAAGAAGGGGTTTCCAGTTCCTCCAGCGAAAATGACCACTCGTCCTTTCTCTAGATGGCGGAGCGCTCGTCGACGGATGTAAGGCTCGGCGACCTGGCTCATATGGATTGCTGTCTGCACTCGCGTTGGTTGACCTAACTGCTCAAGGGTGTCTTGAAGAGCAAGGCCGTTAATCACGGTTGCTAACATCCCCATGTAATCAGCTTGGGCTCGATCCATACCTGACCCAGAACCTACCATTCCCCGCCAAATGTTACCGCCCCCCACAACAATCGCTAACTCTATTTCAAATTCCGATTTTACTTTAACGATTTGACGGGCAATTTCTTGGACGACATGCCCATCTATCCCATAGCCAGCATCTCCAGCGAAGGCTTCACCAGAAACTTTTAGGACAACTCGGTCCCACTTGCCGTTTGAAAGGTTTTTCCGAGAATCATCCACTTCTGTATAATGCCTCGTGTAGAACGGGTTCGCGTGTCATTGTAAAGATTTCGGTTGGTTGAGTAACTATTCTCAACCTAATCGCCAATGTACGCTTGCACAAAGTTAATTATTGAACCGTTTCCAAGCTTTTGTGCAACAGTCTCTTTTTCTCCGAACATTCCCTGCTCTAGTAAGACCCGTTCACTTAACCATTTTGAGACTCTACCTTCCACGATCTTGTCCCAGGCTGCTTCGGGTTTTCCTTCGGCCTTTGTTACACCAAGCGCGCTCTCTCGTTCTTTTTCTATTTCTTCACTTGGCACTTCTTCACGGTTCAAGGCTGATGGTTTGGCAAAGGCTATGTGTAGAGCAATTTCATGCAAAATTTCGGGTGAAATGTCCTTTCCTTGAACTACTACGCCGTTGATTCCCCTGCCTTCTTGGTCGGTGTGTAGATACGCATCTACTATTGATCCTTCTTCAATAACGATGCGCCTAATAACTCCTAGTTGGATATTCTCTTTTTTCGCAATCCGAAGATCATCTATCGCTTCTTCCTTCTCCGAAACTGAATCTTCTCCGCCCTCTAAGATAAGTTCTGCAATGTCTTGGGTGAGTGTCAAAAAATCCTGTGCTTTAGCTGAAAAATCTGTTTCAGATTTAAGTTCTACTAACGCAACAGCGTTATCATTTCGAGCAATCGCTATTGCACCATTTGAGCTTTCCCGATCACTTCTGCTGTCAGCCTTAGCCAAACCTTTTTCCCGTAAAGCCTGAAGAGCCGAATCGAAATCCCCTGAAGTCTCGTCTAAAGCTTTCTTCGCGTCCATCATTCCGGCTCCGGATGCTTGGCGAAGTTTTTGTACATCTTTTGCTGTAAATTCCGCCATGGCTACTCTTCTTCCTTTTTCTCTTCAGATTGTGTTTCAGTTTCAGGCGTAGCAGTAATCTCAGAAGCTATTTTTCGTTCTCTTTCTTGGAAAGCAGCAGCAGCAGCTTTTTTAGCTTCTTCCTGTTCGGCTTCTTTCTCAGGAGCGGTGACTTTAGAAGTCTGAACCGAGTCCCCCTTCTTTGAACGCATGAGTTGCCCTTCTTGAACAGCTTCATTAATAACTCGACACATGAGTTCACCTGAGCGAATTGCGTCATCATTTCCAGGTATAACGTAATCAATTACATCTGGGTCACAATTAGTATCTACGACAGCTATAACTGGGATACCTAGCTTATTTGCCTCAGTAACTGCAATATGTTCTTTCTTTGTGTCAAGAACAAAAACAACTTGAGGCCTTTCCCGTAACATGCTAATCCCACTTAAGTTTCGTTCAAGCTTTGTTAGTTCCCTTGTCAACATCAACGCTTCTTTTTTGGGCATTTCTTCAAACTCACCGGAATCCCTCATGCGTTGGTATTCCTTCATCTTCCCAACCCGTTTTGCCATTGTCTCAAAATTTGTGAGCATCCCTCCTAGCCACCTTTGGTTTACATATGGCTGTCCACATTGTTGGGCAAAAGACTGAACAGCGTCTTGTGTTTGCTTCTTAGTTCCTACGAAAAGAACCATTCCTCCACTCGCAACTGTGTCTCGAACAAAGGTATAGGCTTCAGAGATCCTCTCTAAAGTTTGATTTAGATCAATTAGATAAATCCCGTTGCGTTCCCCATGTATGAAACGCTGCATTTTGGGATTCCATCGTCTTGTCTGATGTCCGAAGTGAACTCCGGCTTTGAGCAATTGGCTCATCGTAACAACAGGTGACATTTCTCTCCTACCACGGTTTAACGAATCCTGTAGTCGGCGCCTAGGCGACCGTGGATGACTTCAGGTGAATTTTTGCTTGAATTTCAAGCAACTGTGATTCTAACGACAAGCAGCAGTTCTTACACTATGGAGGTTCAAATCTTTCTATCCGCGAGGGTGAGTATTTTTGTGCACTGTCCGAAGCCGTTCTTTACTGACATGAGTGTAAATCTGAGTTGAACTCAGATCAGCATGTCCCAACATCTCTTGCACTTCTCTTAAGTCTGCGCCCCCATCAAGTAAATGGGTGGCAAAAGTGTGTCGCAATGCATGGGGGTTCACAGGGACTGGGGATCTCCTATCAAGTAAACGCCGAACGTCCCTTGATGTGATTGGCTTTCCTCGCATGTTGAGAAAAACAAACCCGGTGTCTCTAACATCCCCAAGCATTTCTTGCCTTCCTCTTGAAATCCATGACTCGATAGCGGTGATTGATTTCTCAGATAAGGGAATGAGTCGTTCTTTACTTCCTTTACCAACAACGCGGACTAATTTTTTATCAAAATCAAAAGCACCAAATTGCAGATCACATAATTCACTAACTCGAAGTCCGCTACCATACAGAAGCTCCAATACAGCATCATCTCGCATCTTTCTCGGACCATCATCATCAGTAATAAAAGGGCGAGGTTCGTCAAGCAATACTCTAAGTTCCTCATTCTTCAGCACTCTTGGCAACCTCCCTTTACCAAGACGTGTTTGTAGTTCAATAGTCGGATCTGATTCAATTAGTTTTTGGTGTTGCGCCCATTTGAAATACCTTCTTAAAGAAGAAGCCTTGCGTGCGATTGTTTTGCGAGCATAATTCCTTTCCTGAAGCCATGCTAGATATAGGCGAAGATGTCTTCTCGTTACATTTTTTGGCTTACTAAGACCATTATCAGCACACCAACTGATGAAAGCATCTGTATCCCGCTTGTAAACTGTAAGTGTAGATTCCGAAACGGATGTGAGCGCTTCAAGATATGCGTCAATCTGCCAAGGCATAGCTATAGGGTATCCATTACCGAGTTCGCTTAGCGTCATACCGGACCAGAGAGTCCTTTAGTTTAATATTTCTCGGATATACCTTATAACTGCTTCAGTTTCTGAAAGAGTTAATTTTGAATTGAAAGCAGGCATTCCCTGCCCTTTACCATTATTGATCACAGCTATCATTGCTTCAGGGTCTGAGTAACTCTTAAATATTTCGCCATCATTTAATTTTGCTCCTCGTCCTCCTTGCCCTGAGGGACCATGACAAGAGGCGCAATGAGTTCCCCATATTTCTCTTCCTTCGAGTAGCGCTCCTTCAGCAGCGCCACCTGGGCCTGCAGGGACTTCTGGGATGACATTATTGCCGCAGGATGCGAGAAGGAACAGAAGAAAGGAACTTAAAACCTTTTTTCGTTTCTTCTTTAAGAAACGTTGCATCACCACCCTTTGAATTCGGGTGATCTCTTTTCTTGAAAGGCTTTCATTGCTTCAGAAATATCTTTTGTCGTGAAATTAAATGTTTGTGAGGTTCCTTCTTGGTCAAGTGCATCAGCCAAGGAGTTAGCGAAAGACCGGTTGAGCATTGCTTTGCTCATTGCTATTGCTCGAGGTGGTCCAGAAACTGCCTTAGAAGCTACTTCGTAAACTTTGTCGTCTAGATCGCCTGGAGCAACTACGTAGTTGACGAGGCCCATTCGATTGGCTTCTTCAGCTGAAATCACATCAGCCAAAAGAACGAGTTCTTTCGCTTTCTGCAATCCAACTATTCGCGGCAGTAAGAAGGAGCCTCCAAAGTCAACTGATAACCCTCTCTTAGCAAAAATTTCGCTAAATCGTGCTTGATCTGATGCGATAACGATGTCACAAGCAAGTGCCATGTTCATGCCTGCGCCTACAGCTACACCGGGAATTCGTGCAATCGTTATCTTAGGCATATTGAATAAGGCGAGGCAACAATCCCCTACTTTCCTCATTGATTCAAGTTGATGAACCCTTTTTCCAGTCCCACTTCCCATCGCGCTTACATCAGCACCCGAACAGAAGTCTGAACCTGCACCGGTTACGATCACTGCTCTCACAGTGTCGTCGTAACCTAAACGAACAAACACATCCCGAAGTTCATCCCACATGGGTGCAGTAACTGCGTTTTTGACTTCTGGCCGGTTAATAGTGACAGTTGCAATATTTCCAGTTTGATTTACCTGTATTTCATCCATACAACAACGATACTAGAACACATGGGATTTAATCCGACTAGGCGCCATCGAAAATCAAAATTTGACTACTGGTTCGTAGCCATAGGACTTTTTGTCTTGTTAGGGCTTGTTCTTTGGGCAATGGTTGGTTGAGATGCGTTGGTCCGAAGAAGACGTTGACGTAAGAGCAGTCCAACCATATCAAGCTAAGAAGCCCTATATATGCCCGGGGTGTGGACGAGATATTAAAGTTGGGCTTGGACACATAGTCGCTGTGCCTATTGGTGCGCCCGACCTACGTCGGCATTGGCATAAAGGCTGCTGGAAGAGTCGGGAGAAGCGTCCACCAGTTGCAGACGGTTAAATTAAGGCTTGAAATTAATCTCTTTTTTCTTTAATCTTTGCCCGTTTACCGATGCGGTCACGTTGATAATAGAGTTTTGCTCGGCGGACATCGCCTCGTGTGACTGGCTCAATTTTTTCAATGATTGGCGAATGGATAGGGAAAGTTCTCTCTACTCCTACCCCAAAAGATACTTTTCGCACAGTAAATGTTTCGCTTATCCCGCCGCCTTGTCGCGCGATAACTGCCCCTTCGAAGATCTGTACGCGCTCTCGATTTCCTTCAACAACCCGTACATGAACTTTTACAGTATCTCCAGGAGAGAATTCGGGTACATCATCTCTTAAGCTTTCCTTGTCGATATGATCTGTAAGTTTCATAGATAGCCCTTGTTTAAAGTGAGTTTCACCAACCCATGCGAACCATGTAAGGATACGGACAATTTCGTCGGACTCCAATCATGTTTACGTTAATTTCAAAGGAAATTAGGTTAGTCCCACGTTTTCCCAATCAAATTTTTTTCTTCTTCAGTCAATCCCCCTCTAGCGGTGATTAAATCTGGCCTCTTTTCTAAAGTCGCCTTCAGAGACATCGCTTTACGCCATTGCCTTATTTGTTCATGATCGCCGCTTCTGAGGATTTCTGGAGGGGTGTATTTCCGAAAGTTCCATGGTCTTGTGTAGTGAGGGTATTCAAGTAATCCATTTGAAAATGATTCTTCTTCTGAAGATTCTGAATTACCCATCGCTCCTGGCAAAAGACGAGTCACGCTTTCAATAACTAGTAAAGCAGCTATTTCCCCACCAGAAAGTACAAAATTACCAACTGAAAGCTCCTCATCTATAAGATGATCTTTAACCCGTTGATCAACGCCTTCATATCTTCCACAAAGTAAGGAGAAGCCTCCAAGTTCTGAAAGCTCAATAGCCTTAGCTTGATCGAAAACCGGACCAGTTGGGCTAAGAAGGAATAAGGGTCTTTGGGGTTTGACTTGCTCCACAGTTTCAAAAATAGGTTCTGGTTTTAGTACCATTCCTGCTCCGCCCCCAAATGGGGCATCATCTACGCTTTGATGGCTGTCCTTTGCACCAAGGCGAATGTCATGACAGTTAAGTTCTAATAAACCTCTATCTATGGTCCGACCCAAAATGGATTCACCTGCGAAGGTCTCTATCAAATTTGGGAATATGGAAAATACGTCAATTCTCATCTTGGTCAATCTAGGAAAATTCCTTTAGGCACACGTACTGTTATGGTTTTCTCTTTCATATCAGTCAGAAAAGTAATTGGAACCAAAGTTCCATCATCTAAGACCAGCAGGTCACTAGCAGGGTTAGCGTGGATTTCTACAACTTCTCCACGTTCACACCCATGGGAATCAACGACAATTTTCCCAATCAATTCGTGCACCCAAATTGTTGTTTCGTCCTTTAATGGTTCTGCAAATAATTTTTTACCAGAAACTTTCTCAGCAGACTCGCGAGTGTTCACACCTTTGAACAAAACAAGGAATCGCTTCTTATGGCTTCGAGAGTTCTGGACAATTAACTCGTGTTTCGAGTCCAAAAAGAGAGTTGATCCAGCAGAAATTCTTTCTTTACGGTCTGTTGTTAAAAGGATACTTACTTCTCCGCGCAGGCCATGGGGTTTTCCGATTCTTCCTATTTCAAGCAGTTGCACGGGTTTCATTTCAATTTGGATCTTTAGAATAGATTCTTCAAATCGAATAATACATTCTATGTAGCTTCGGAGAAGGGTTCTTAGTTAGAGTTCTTTGATTTTGACTTAATCAATTAGTCAATGAATTCAACCGAAATGGTAAGGCCATCACGAACTGCGGCTGCTCTTGTCACTGTCCTGATCGCATTTGCGATTCTGCCACGCCGCCCTATCACACGCCCCATATCACCGTCGGCTACTTTGACAGCGAGTGTTGTCTCTTTCTCATTGTTCTCAACTTGTATTTCAACTTCATCTGGTTTCTCAACCACTGATTTTACAATATGTTCAAGAACGTTATAAGCGTGACTGGTCTCACTATTTTCTATACTCACGAGTTTTCTTCCTCTTTTTCAGAATCTTCTTCTTCACTAACTTCAGGAGAGTCAGGCTCTACAGATGATGCCTCTTCTTCAGAATCTTCTTCTTCACTAACTTCAGGAGAGTCAGGCTCTACAGATGATGCCTCTTCTTCAGAATCTTCTTCTTCATTAGTGATTTCTTTTGCTTCTACTGGTTCAGAAGTTTCCTCTTTTTCCACATCCATCTCTGGAGTCTGATCTTTAGTTTCTTTCGAAACATAAACAATTGGCTCAAGGGGTTTTCCTGTGAATTCTTCCCAAGCTCCGGTGATACGAAGCAATTTCTCTACTCGCTCTGTTGGTTTCGCTCCATTCCTCAACCAGTGCAAAGCTCTTTCATTATCAATATTAATTACAGAGGGTTCTTGTCTAGGTTCATAGGTTCCTAGTATTTCTATAAATCGTCCATTTCGAGGTGACCTGCTATCAGCTGCCACAACTCGGTATGTAGGTTGTTTACGTTTCCCCATTCGTACAAGGCGGAGTTTAACTGCCACGTTTTCTTCTTTCTGAGATTCGGCCCATAGGGCTATCACTTCTTGGATAAGTTCGTATCCTATTTGGTTTTTACACGGATACACACCTATTAAATTTTTACTTTTCGGTCGTCACACAGTGTGCCGAGAAAAACCGTCGGTTCAATGATCTTTGAGATATTTCTTTAAATTGATTTTTTTAGTTTGAGAATGTCCCGAATTCACTTAAGTCAAACTCTCCGGTAGTCCCGGAATCTAAGTCATCTAGATGACTTTTCTGTTTTACTCTTGAACTGGGTTTACTTTTCTTTCTTTTGTTTGACCCTTTTCTCTTATTCTTTTTACGGGGTTTAACTGACCCTTTCATCATTCGTTTTATCTCTTTAAATTGCTTCAATAATAAACTGACTTCTTGAACGCTAGTTCCAGACCCTTTAGCTATTCTACTTCGGCGTGAGCCATCAATAATTGCCGGAGAGTTCCTCTCTTCAGAAGTCATTGATGTAATGATTGCTTCCATCCGGACTAACCGGCTTTCATCCACGTCAGAAGGGTCTGCGCCTGGTGGGAGATCAGGCATCATCCCGACGATATTTTCCAATGGCCCCATTTTCTTAAGTTGTTGCATTTGGTCAAGAAAATCTTCAAGTGTGAATTGCCCACTGATAAGTTTCTGAGTTGCTCGCTTCGTTTCTTCTTCATCAAATGCATCTTCAGCTTTCTCTATTAGGGTTAACACATCTCCCATTCCAAGAATGCGACTTGCTAGTCGATCCGGGTGAAACTGTTCGAAGTCATCTATGTTCTCCCCTGTGGAGGCAAATGCTATTGGTTTCCCGACAACAGATTTCGCTGATAGCGCCGCACCCCCGCGGGCATCTCCATCTAGTTTGGTTAAGATCATTGCATCTAGCGAGAGTTGAGTGTGGAAAGATTCCGCAATATTGACTGCATCTTGCCCAGTCATTGCGTCCACTACTAAGAATGTGTAATGCGGTTCTATTGCATCAGAGATTTTTCTGATTTCTTGCATCATTTTCTCATCAATAGTTAAACGTCCCGCTGTATCGCAGATGACGACATCCCGACCTGTTTGTCGCGCCTGTTCAATTCCTTGGGATGCCACCGTTACCGGATCATCATTTTGAGAAAATACTGGAACATTTATAGTCTCAGCTAATGTTCGTAGCTGTTCAACTGCTGCTGGTCTTTGAAGGTCAGCCCCAATAAGCAAAGGGTTTCTGCCTTGAGATTTAAACCACTTTGCTAGTTTGACGGCATTGGTGGTTTTCCCGACCCCTTGCAAACCTGCTAGCAGAAGAATCGTCGGAGGCTTTTCCGCGAAGGAAATTGTTAGAGATTCTCCTCCAAGAATGCTGATAAGTTCTTCGTTGACCGACTTAATTACTTGCTGAGCTGGGTTTAGCGCTTTATGGATTTCTGCTTCTAAACATCTAGAAAAGACATTTTCCTGGAAGCCTTTTGCGACTTCGAGGTTTACATCTGCTTCTAGCAACGCTATTCGGACTTCATCTAGAACATCGTTTATTTGAGATTCAGATAACCGCCCTTTGCTTTTGAGTCGGCCGAAGATATCTCCTAGTCGGTCAGTTAGGGTGTCAAACATGATTCTCTCTAATCGGGACGGTTTGGCTGTGTTCTAATACTACGAAGTTAGTTCTCTAGTTGAAAATCAAATAGAGCTTCCACGAAATCATCTGGATCAAATTGGATTAGATCCTGCGAGCCCTCACCTATCCCTACGAATTTTACTGGTATTCCTATTTCTTCTTGAATGGCGAAAATTATTCCACCTCGCGATGACCCATCAAGTTTCGTTAAGATAATTCCTGTAACGTCAACAGTTGCGGCAAATTTCTTCGCTTGTTCTAACCCATTTTGTCCAGTAGTCGCATCTAGAGTTAGTAAGATCTCAGTAACTGTTCCTGAGCCTTTACTGGCTACTCGTTCAATTTTGGATAGCTCCTCCATCAAGTTTGTTTTCGTATGTAGCCTTCCTGCAGTATCTGCTAAGACAAGTGGAATTGACGCTGAATGAGCATGTTGGATTGCATCGAAAATGACTGAACTAGGGTCAGCCCCTTCTCCACCTCGTATCAAAATGGAGTTGCATTCTTCGGCCCATTTCTCTAATTGCTCTGCTGCTGCGGCACGGAACGTATCTCCGGCAGCCATAACAACTTGTGTGCCCAATGATTTTTGCCAAAAAGCTAGTTTCCCAATGGAAGTCGTTTTACCAACTCCATTTACGCCAACAAAGATCCATACAGCTGGATTACCCTCAGTATTTAAGTCCCTTTCCGGAGTAGATAAAACCTTCTTTAAATTTTCTTTCAAGCTTGTTATGAGCTCTTGAGACGATGTTAATTTTTGTTTTTCGGATTGGTCTTTCAGTTCAGCAATTAGCGATGCCGATGTTTTCACCCCGACATCAGCTTGGATAAGGATCTCTTCTGCTTTTTTCCAAAAATCAGGACCCAGGTCCCTATTTTTTGGCAATTTCGAGAACAACGAAAATCTACTTCTAGTTTTTGAAATCTCTTTTGAGATACGCGACATCACCTGGCCCCGATTAATGTCTCTATGGTCATTAAATAGAATCCCCCAATGTCCCTAGAATCATGCCGTTCCTAGAGTCACAGTAAAAGTTAACTGCTCACCGTTTCTGACAACTCTTACCTCTACGGTTGTTCCAGGAGAACTTAATCTAATCCGAGCAGCCAATTCAGACATTCCAAGAATAGGCGAACCGTCAATACCAATAATCAAGTCACCTGCTTCTAAACCGCTTTCATAAGCAGGGCTTTCTGGTACAACATCGATAATTAGTGCCCCAGCTCTTCCAATTGTTGGATTTTGACCACTGATTCCAAGAAATCCATTTTCAAGAGATTCACCGTTAGCTATTCTTTCAGTGACAAGAAATATCGTGTCAGTTGGAATTGCGAAACCAACTCCAAGATTTCCCTCTACTGTTCCATCTGTTCTGATCAACGTATTCATCCCAACGACGCGTCCTTGCCTGTCGACTAGGGCGCCTCCAGAATTACCGGGATTTATAGGAGCATCAGTTTGTATCATTTCTACAATCGTTCTGGAACCATCCTCAATATTTAAACTCGGTACTGCACGGTTAATAGCTGAAACAATCCCAGCAGTAACACTTTGCTCTAGGCCGAAAGGGCTCCCAATTGCAACGGCTAGTTGGCCTACCCTAACGGATTCCAGTGAAGCAAAAGACGCCTGTTTAAAAACGAAATTTCCTTGCACCTGAACAATAGCGATATCAACATTTGGGTCAGAGCCGAGAACTATTCCTGTTGAACGTGTCCCGTCAGCTAGCTGAATTTCAACCGACTCTACTCCCTGCACAACATGTGCATTTGTTACGACCATTCCGCCCTCATCGAAGATGATGCCACTTCCTGTTCCTGTTGCAGTATCAATTCGCACTACAGAAGGTGCCACAGCTTCAGCAACTGAAGCGACAGGCTCATCTACTTCAGCAATCGCTTCAGTAGGTGACTGAGCCGTTAAAGAAGATGTTTCAATCTCTAAAGAGTTACTGGTTACCGGCTTGCTCATTTCACTTTTGATATTAATGCCGACGAGAAGTCCTACCCCAAGCAGTATAAAACAAGCCATCAAAAGCAGAGCAAAGGATGTCCTTCTCTTATTTCCCCAACCGCCTTTCACTG
>Ga0208277_1001039_pt1 | contig 16373 bp, 19 predicted proteins | sample ETNtaG_5_FD_185782 | JGI IMG/M metagenome (GOLD analysis project Ga0208277, IMG submission 185782) | Marine microbial and viral communities from oxygen minimum zone, Eastern Pacific Ocean - ETNP201406SV205 (SPAdes) (version 2) | ecosystem: Environmental > Aquatic > Marine > Oceanic ...
GGATTCTTGCCTTCTCTAAAGCTTTCTATAGAAACATTGGCCCCTGGGTAAATGATTGATATCTCTTTTTGAAGGTCGAGAGCTGTTCCTGAAGGAGCATCTTTTTTTTCAGTATGATGAGTTTCGCTAATATTAAATTGGTTATCTTTAGAAAAGAACTTTTTAGCATGGTTAAGAAGAGATTTAAGGATAGCAATTCCAGGACTGGTATTAGGTGCATATAAAATTGCTATTTCTTTGCTTGATAATTCTATTTCTTCAATTTGGGTTGAATTAAAACCTGTTGTTCCAATTAAAATTGGAATATTTCTTGCAACGGCCTCTTTCAAAACCTTCATAGAAGCCTCAGGACTAGAGAAATCAATTATGACATCTGGTTTAACTTCTTCTGGAATAGTATCTGATATCTTGATACCTACTTCATTGGTATCCAGGAGTTCACCAATATCCTTTTGTATAAATAGATTGTTGGGTGAGCAACTTCCACCCACAAGATCAAAATCACTATCTTTGAGAATATAAGATGATAGAAGTGTGCCAACCTTGCCAGTAATGCCTGAAATGAATATTTGTTTCACTTTAGATTAATTCTTTGTATCAAAAAATGATTTTACCTTAGAAAACCATTCTTCTCTTAACGGATTCTGCTTTGAATTATTTGAAATAGAAACTTGGAATTCACGTAAAAGTTCTTTTTGGTCTCTTGAAAGATTCTGTGGAGTTTCAATTACGGCTCTACAAAGAAGATCACCTGTTGATCCTCCTCTTATTGGGCTAATTCCTTTACCTCTGAGTCTAAATAATTTCCCTGTTTGCGTGCCTTCAGGTATTTTTATTTTTACTTTTCCATCTAATGTAGGAATTTGGATATCACCTCCTAATGCAGCATCTATGAAGCTTATAGGTGCCTCGCAATATAGATGTTTGCCATCTCGTTCGAATACATCGTGTGGTAAAACTTTGATTTGGACAAATAAGTCTCCTGAAGGTCCTCCATTTATTCCAGCTTCTCCCTCACCAGAAAGTCTTATTCTATCTCCTGTATCAACACCCGCAGGGATTTTCACAGATAAAGTTTTACGTTTTTCTACTCGACCCTGACCTCTGCATGATTTACAGGGATTACTTATAATTTGTCCTGAACCTGAACATCTTCCGCAGGTTTGAGCGACAGAGAAGAAGCCTTGTTGCATTCTGACTTGACCAGCTCCACCACAAGAATCACAGGTTATGGGTTGGCTTCCTTCACCTGCACCAGTCCCATTACAAGGATCGCAACTCTCCAAAGCAGGTATTGCAATTTTTTCAGTAACTCCTCTAACAGCATCTTCTAGATCAATTGTCATAGAGTATTGAAGATCTGACCCTTTATTAGATCTTTGCCTTCTACTGAATGGATCTCCCCCTCCAAATATATCTCCAAAAATATCCCCGAAGATATCATTAAACCCTTGTGAGTTGCCTCCTCCAAAACCAGAGGCATTTACACCATCATGACCGAATTGATCATAGGCACTTCTTTTACTGGTATCTGATAAGATTTCGTAGGCCTCGGATGCTTCTTTAAATTTTTCCTCAGCTGCCGGATCATCTGAATTCCTGTCAGGATGATATTTCATGGCCAGTTTTCTGTAGGCCTTTTTCAATTCATCCTCTGATGCTCCTTTTTGAACACCTAATACATCATAATAATCCTTTTTAGACATTGATCTGCTTTAGCCTAATCGGATAGATAGTTAAGAATTTTGGTTTTCTTTTTCTTCTGTTACTTCTTCAAAATCTGCATCAACTACATCTGAATCTGTATCTGCATTCTGAGCATCCTGATCAGAGGCTTCTTTATTCTTTGCCTCTTCTTCATACATCCTTTGTGCAAGAGGAGCAGAAGCTTCAGATAGTGCTTTAACCTTTGCGTCAATGGCTTCTTTATCATCTCCTTTCAAGGCCTCTTCAAGTTCTTGTATGCCAGTCTCGATGGCCTCTTTTTCTGAATCCTCAACTTTATCCTTAGCTTCATCTAAGGTTTTCTTACAGCTATGAACTAAGTTCTCGCCTAAATTCTTTGCCTGTACCAGCTCTTCAAATTTCTTATCATCCTCTGCATGAGCTTCTGCATCTTTTACCATCTGCTCTATTTCTTCATCAGATAGACCGCTGGAAGCTTTGATTTCGATTGATTGTTCTTTTCCAGTAGCTTTATCTTTAGCTGAAACATTCAGAATCCCGTTTGCATCTAAATCAAAGGAGACTTCAATTTGAGGCATTCCTCTGGGAGAAGCAGGTATATCTGTAAGATTGAACTGTCCAAGAGTTTTATTTTCAGTAGCTTGCTTTCTTTCACCCTGCAAAACATGGACTGTTACCGCGGTCTGATTATCCTCAGCTGTAGAAAAGACTTGAGATTTATTTGTTGGAATAGTGGTATTTTTGTCAATAAGAGGTGTCATAACTCCTCCCATAGTCTCAATGCCTAGAGTCAGTGGAGTGACATCTAGTAGAAGGACATCTGTCACATCACCCGCTAGTACAGCACCCTGGATAGCAGCACCAACAGAGACTGCCTCATCCGGATTCACATCCTTTCTAGCTTCTTTTCCGAAGAATGCTTTAACTTTTTCTTGGACTAGAGGCATTCTCGTTTGACCACCTACCAAAATAACTTCGTCAACTTCAGAAGTTTTGAGTCCTGCATCCTTAAGTGCTATTTCTGTAGGCTTAATTGTTCTTTCAACTAAGTTTTCAACGAGTGATTCTAGTTTTGCTCTGGTTAACTTATGAACAAAATGTTTAGCCCCTGAAGAATCAGCTGTAATGTAGGGAAGATTTATTTCAGACTGTTGATTGCTTGATAATTCTATTTTTGCCTTCTCGGCTGCCTCTTTAAGTCTTTGAAGAGCAGCTGAGTCATTATGCAAATCCAAACCTGATTCTTTTTTAAATTCATCTGCTAGATACTCAATGAGAGTTATATCAAAGTCTTCTCCACCTAAAAAAGTGTCTCCATTTGTTGAAAGCACTTCAAATTGATGCTCTCCATCTACTTCAGCTATTTCAATGATTGAAACATCGAATGTTCCGCCTCCTAAGTCATATACTGCTATCTTTTGATCACCTTTGCCTTTATCTAACCCATAAGCTAAAGCGGCAGCAGTGGGTTCATTGATAATCCTTTTTACCTCTAGACCTGCAATCTTTCCAGCATCTTTTGTGGCCTGTCTTTGTGAATCATTAAAATAAGCTGGAACAGTAATTACAGCTTCTTTTACTTCTTGTCCTAAATAATCCTCAGCAGTCTTTTTCATTTTCTTTAATATCTCTGCAGATACTTGTTGAGGTGCAAGTTTTTTTCCCTCTGCTTCTACCCAGGCGTCACCGTTATCGGCCGCTAGTATTTTATAGGCGACCATATCACTATCCTTTTTGACAACATCATCGTCATGTTTTCTACCTATAAGTCGCTTGATAGCGTATAGAGTATTTTCTGGGTTCGTAACTGCTTGGTTTTTTGCAGAATCTCCTACCTTTATTTCTTCCCCATATGCTACAACCGAAGGAGTAGTTCTTTTTCCTTCAGAATTTTCTATTACTTTAGCTTGATCTCCCTCCATGACAGAAACACATGAATTTGTTGTTCCTAAGTCAATACCAATTACTTTAGCCATTTTTTAACTCCGCATTAAGTTGTTTTACATAAGATGGGGCTTATGTTCTCTATTTCAAGGGGATTTGTTACTTTTCTTGAGATTTCTTCGAAACTACAACTTTTGCAGGCCTGAGTGTCCTATCCATAATTGAGTAACCTTTCTGCACAAAATCTATTATGGTATTTGGCTCTAAGTTATCGTCTTCTACAAGAGATATTGCTTCATGTTTATCTGGATCAAAGCTTTTTTCTTCGATACTGATTTGCTCTATGCCAGATGACTTCAAAGAACTTTCTAAGCTTTTTAAGGTTAATTCAAGCCCCTCTTTTATTATCAAACTATTTTCATCATCTGCACAAGAATCAATCGCCCGTTCGAGATTATCTGCAACCGACAGGAAATCTTTTGCTAGAGACTCTACTCCAAAAAGTCGCGCCTTGGTTACTTCTTGAGCAGCTATTCTTCTTACATTTTGGACTTCAGCCTTTGCTCTTAAAAGCTGATCTTCAAGATCTTTAATTACATCTTCTTCAGAAGATTCTTCCGGAAGCTCTTCAACACTCTCTGACTCCAGATCAATAGTGTTCTCTTCGTCTATCAAAACTTCTTTTTGATTTTCTAGATCTTGCTCTTTCTTATTGTCGTTCAATGATTTCTCCTTTCAAACCCTATATGGGGTTTAAAAAAGTCTATTCAAGTCTTATTAATCTTTGATAGGTTTTACGTATAGGACCATACTGTGGTCTATAATTTCGTATCCTTGTTCTTCTGCTAATTTCTTTTGTCTTTCTTCAATAATGTCATCAGTAAACTCAATTACATCTCCAGTATCGAGACAAACCATATGATCATGGTGATCAGATGGTGTTAATTCATAAACAGCATGTCCTTCTTCAAAATTGTGCCTTATGCAAATACCAGCTTGTTCGAACTGGGTTAAAACCCTATATACTGTAGCCAAGCCAACCTCTTCTCCGGCATCAATTAACCGCCTGTAAATCTCCTCAGCACTTAGGTGTGTTTTATCGCCACCTTCCAGTAACTCTAAGATTCTTAAACGAGGTAAAGTTACCTTTAAACCGGCTTTTTTTAGTTCTGCATCATCACTCAATTTGAATAACCTCTAAATAACTAAGAATAATTAATATATGTCATTATAATATCCAAATACCCTTATTAGAAAATTAATGAACAGAAATTTAAAATTTGTCGTTTTACTACTAACTACTATGCTTCTTGCAAGTTGCAGTATTCCAAGAATATTCCAAGTTGTTATTAGCCAAGGAAATTTAGTAGATCAAGAGATGTTAGATAAGCTTGAAATAGGAATGACTGAATCTCAAGTCAAGTTTGTAATGGGAACTCCCCTCATTTCTGATACTTTCTACCCGAATAGATGGGATTACTTTACCTCTGTCACACAGGGTACAACTACTTATACCAATCAGAAGGTTACTTTGTACTTTGAAGATAACAAGCTAGTGAGTTGGGAAGGTGAAATTGATACACCTAATTAAATTAGATGAAAAAGTAGAGAAAAACACATCCTACCATCACTGGTGAAATGTAACGGATACTGAAATACCAAAATTTAAAAATAAAGTTCTCTTCAACATCCAATTCCTCTAATACATTTTCTTTTTTCATAACCCAACCTACAAAAATAGCAATAAATATACCTCCTAAAGGCAGCATGATCTGATTGGTCAAGAAATCAGTTGCATCAAAGAAGTTTTTTCCAAAGATGGTGAATTCAGAGAGTAAATTAAATGATAAAGCACTAAAAAGACCTAAAAACCAAGCTACGAAACCTAGCAATAGAGTAGCTGTAATTCTTTTAATCTTTAAAGATTCTATCAACCATGCAACTCCAGGCTCTATGAGAGATATAGAAGAACTCAAGGCAGCTATACTCAACAAAACAAAAAATAATGTTCCAAAGAAAACGCCTAAAGGCATAGAGCTAAATGCTATAGGCAGTGTGACAAAAACTAGACCTGGCCCTTCTGAAGCAGCCAAACCATTGGCAAAAACAATTGGAAATATTGCGATACCCGCTAAAAGAGCAACACCTGTATCCAGTGCCGCGACTGATATAGCTGTTTTGCCAATATTTTGGTTGGCTGGCATGTAAGCACCATAAGCCATAATCGCCCCCATACCTAAGCTTAATGTAAAAAAGGCTTGCCCTAACGCTTCCAACATAACTTCGGGAGTTATTTTGCTAAAGTCAGGCTGGAATAGATAAATTATTCCCTGAATAAAAGCTCCAGACTGAGTTGCATACAAGCACAAAAGAAGAACTATCACAAACAGCATAGGCATTAATGTATTTATCCACTTCTCTAAACCATCAAGTATTCCTCTAGCTACTACGAATACTGTTATAGACAAAAATAGAGTATGCCAAAAAATTAATGAAGAAGGACTAGATAGGAGGTCATTGAAACTGGTAGTAGAGCTTTCGGCTGTAATGTTCTGAAATCCATTAAAAACATATGAAAGTGCCCAACCAGCTGCAACGCTGTAAAAGGATAAGATTAATAAACCAGCTAAAGCTCCAGTTGCTCCAAGCAAGGTCCAAGCTGGAGTAGTATTTGCCTCAACCGCCAAAGCTTTCATTGTATTGGCGGGGCTACTTCTTCCCCTTCTACCAATCATTATTTCGCCCAGCATTATTGGTAGGCCAATTACTGCAATGCAAGCCAGATAAACTAGTACAAACGCCCCACCACCATTGTCTCCCGCCATGTATGGAAACTTCCAAATATTGCCCAATCCTACCGCAGAACCCGTTGCAGCAAGTATAAATGTCCACCTGCTAGACCAGGTTCCATGTATTGATTTTCTTTCTTCTGCCATTTTAATTATAGATAGCTAGCGGATAAGTATAGGGGTTAATCCAGTAAGTTAAGATTAACATAAGACAAATACACAAGATAATGCTTATTTTATTTATCAAATCTTGAAAGTTATTTGGAAAAACAGCGACCATGGATTTGATTAATGTTAGATGCCGTGCGATGTAAACTGCAGATAATAAAAATGCCATTCCCCAAGCTGGATTTGCGTAAATAGATAAGAACGCCCCCAATATTGCCACACAAGGAGGGATAAAAGAGATAAGAGTTAATTTCTTTTTATATTTTGAATTCTCTATATTTCTAACAGACCAAATGTTACCGCTAAGAAAAAATAAAATGATAGAAAAATATATCTGTCCTAAATGAGCTACAAAATAAGCGGTATTATCGGAAGTAAACCATAGTGATGCTGCGAGACCAATAAGGGGTGCAATTGAAATAAAAGCAATTCCCTTGAATGATCTAAATAAAACATCTTCATCTTGCATGTCTGATACAATTTTATATGAAAGTTAAGGTCGAAGCTGTGGCAAAAAAAAATAAAAAAAGTGACAACACTATTTCTGAAAATAGAAAAGCTAGATTCGACTATGAAATTTCAAAAAAATTCGAAGCTGGACTATCACTTTTGGGCTGGGAAACAAAGAGTATAAGAGAAAACAATGCTCAAATCGCAGAAGCTTATACCCTACTAAAAGATAGTGAAGCCTATTTGATAGGAAGTTATATTGATCCTTTAAAAAATAGTAATCAAGAGATGGATCCAACGAGATCAAGGAAATTACTGCTAAATCGAAAAGAATTAAATGAAATTATTAAATCCACTTCTCAGAAAGGTAATACTTGCATACCTACTAAACTTTACTGGAAAAATGGTCTCATTAAATGTGAAATTGCTCTTGCAATAGGTAAAAAATCGCAAGATAAAAGAAACTCAATCAAATCAAGAGATTGGGAGCGCCAAAAAGCTCAAGAACTTAGAGAAAGAAACAAAAATTAGTTAAGTTTCAGAAGGAAAGGTATAATCGCTCGGCTTTTTTGGGGGCGAACTGGCTTCGACAGTAGCTATAAAACCTCAAGTGCATGTCGAGAAGGTAATAATTCTCGTTAAAAAATTATTGCAAACTTGTTAGTTGGCGAAAACGCAGACTACGCTCTAGCCGCTTAATTGGCTAGCTGTCTTTGGTAACGTGCTCGTGCGCCTCCAAAGACAGACGATTTCACGAGATGCTGAAGTTGCTCTTCTCATTAGTAATTTCTTAAGAATAAATTGAGATCGTCTTTTAATCCCTGTTTATCGGGTGTCAAAAGATTAAATTAATAGATAAAACTAAACATGTAGATCTTGTGGCAGAGTACTAGTGGACGCGGGTTCAATTCCCGCCGCCTCCACCAAAAGTGCTATCATATTTTTATGGTAGAACAACAAATTCTCATAACTATAGCTACGCTTGCTGTGACCCTAGCTGGTTTTTCTGGTGTAGTTGGCATTTTTTCTAAAGAACTGTCACCTATTAAAAGTTACAAGCTAGAAACTTTACTATTTCAAAGTGGTGTTGCGTTATTTGCTTCTCTGACCGCTTTAATTGCCTCTCAAATGGGAGGAGGTTTAAAGAGCGAACAAGAGTTTAGATTGTTTTGGGCAATCTCTAGTTGGGTTTATGTAAGTATTACAGTTATCGCATTAATTTTTGCAACTATCGACATAATAAAAACTGAAAGTTATAAAAATATCAATTACGATATTTTGTTTTATTTGTCTTTCTTCGTTGTGATAGCTCTGCTAATTTTTAATGCTCTGTATATTCAAGATGCCTATTTATTCCATATCGCATTGGAGATAAATCTAGCTTTTGCTTTCGTATCTTTTTACACACTAGTAATGCCAACGAAAGAAAAGCTGCCAAAAGAATAACAAGGAGAAAAAATATGTCGGGAATAACGAAACAAGATGGGCCAGTAGCAGTTACAGGTGCTAGTGGATATATAGGATCAAGGATAGTAGAAGATTTATTAATTGAGGGATATGAGGTCAATGCATGTGTAAGAGACGCAAGTAATAATAAAAAAATAGATCATCTAATTGAACTAGGAAAAAACGCTTCTGAGTCAGGTGTAAATTTATTTGAAGGTGATCTTTTTGAAAAAGGAAGTTATGACGATGCATTTTCAGGTTGTGCCGCTGTAATCCACGCAGGTGCAACAGTAGGATTCAATAGAGAAACCCCTCAAGAAGTTTATGACGGATGCTTCACAGAAAACGAACACGTAATAGAATCTGTAAGGAAATCCGGCAGTATTAAACGCTTTGTATTTACAAGTTCCTTTGCTGCGGTAGCTCATCCAAGGCCGGAAGGCTATGTGTTTGATGAAAAGGATTGGTGTGGAGATAACGTAGAGGCGTATAAAGGTGCGTGGACTGAAGAAAACATATCTCAAAATAGAGATATTGCCTATGCAATGGCAAAAGCAAATACTGAGAAGATGATTTATAAAATGGCCGAATCCGAACAAAGTTTTGAGGCCATATCAATTAATCCCCTGCATGTAATCGGACCCTTAATGACCGAAAACCATAATCAGTTCTTTAGTTGGCAATTCTTTATTTGGCAACTATTACAAGGAAATAATTTTGGGTCTTTAGATGGAAAACAAATTAGGAGCGATAGAATGTTATGGAATATGGTCGATGTGAGGGATGTAGCTAAGGCGCATAGAATGGCAACTGAAAGCAACAATGCAAAGAATGGTTCAAGATATATCCTTTCGGCAACCGATCGATCAGGGGAAATGTTTACGTGGGAATTACAAAAAAAATTAAGAGAATTATTTCCAGATATCAAAGATGTTGGTGGAGAAAGGATGGAAAATAATAAGCCTATAAAAGATACATACGATTCTCCCCGCTCATATTGTAAGAAAGCTATTCAAGAACTCGAGCTATCAACTTACTCTATAGAAGAAACCCTAATAGAGACTGGAGAATCCTACAAAAGGTTGGGTCTTTTATAAGGATTTATGTCTAATTTTTCTAAACATTAAATGTTTGTCTGAGCCCTTCAATCACGAATTCGATGGCCAGCGCACCAAGCAAAAGACCAAAAGTTCTTTGCAAGGCGGACAACACAGATATCGGTAGTCTTTTGGCCATCTTTCCAGAGATCCACATACTTAACGCGTTAAGTGCCAAAACTATAATAATTGGACTAAATCCTATAACTTGATTTTCAATTGATGATCCCGACTTTTCAGATAGGAGCATAACAAGTGTTATGGCACCCGGTCCTGCCATGAGAGGTATAGCTAAAGGAAATGTTGCTAGAGATGAAAGCTCTTCATCATCGATAGCCGCCTCGGCTGTTTCTTCTCTTCTCCTCTGTCTTTGCTCAAAGACCATTTGATAGGCTATAACCATTAAGAACAGGCCTCCCACAATTCTAAATGAATTAATATTAATTCCCATCATTTGAAGTAAGGCACTGCCAAATAACCAAAATACCAATAAAATTCCAAAGGCAGTTAATGTACTCCTAAGACATAAAGTAACTAAATCTTTTTTGTTCAGCCCTTGGGTAAAGCTAGCAAAAATTGGCAATATAGTAATAGGATCAATTGCGACAAAGATTAAAACAAAATTTTCTAGAAAAAGATTAAACATTGCTAAGGTTTGCCAGCTCCTGGCACATCTACTTCTACGGTTTCTATCTTCCCTGATCTTTCTCTTAACGCTGAATCTGGATCTACTCCTGAAGCGTTTGAGGTACAAATGAACAACGTTTTTCCATCCTCTCCTCCAAGCATGCAAGCAAATGCATTAGTCGCAACAGGAATTCTTTCAGAGATCATGCCTCCCTCGTGTACTCTAATGACTTCTGCGGTTGATGGAGAGGCGACCCATATTGCTCCCTCCTCATCTAAACACATTCCGTCGGGTAATGGCACTAAACCCTCTTCTGCATTTTCCTTCAGATCTGCCCAAATTCTTCGATTAGATAAGCTACCATCATCTGCTTTATCGAAAGCAGTTAATCTAGCTGCGTAAGTCTCGCCTACTATCAAAGTTTTATCATCAGGAGTGATCACTGTACCATTTGGAAAGAGTAAGTCGTCTGCCGCAATAACTGGAACCTCACCTGGCTTCACCAATATTAAATTCGTAGGCTTAATTTCTTCTCCTTCGTAGGTATTGAATCCAAAATTTCCTATATAGGCATTGCCAGATTGATCTACAACCATGTCATTACAATGAAAACCAGCAAATTCAGATAAGTCAGCCTCCTCTTCTAAAATATCATCTTTAAAGCTCAGTAACTTCCTATCTTTCATTGAGACAATTAACATTGTCTCATCTGGTCTCCATCCTAATCCTGAAGGTTGATTTGGAACTTCCACTATTACTTCATAATTTCCATCAAGATCTAATGTGTAAACTTTATGGCTATAAAAATCAGAAAAATAAAATTTGTTTTTATACCATCGCGGACCTTCTCCAAAAGTCAGACCATCCATTATTGTTTTAAGTTTTCTTGCCATAAATTCCCCTTTTTTTATTGTATAGGCATTTCTTCTATAAGACTCATTACATCTGCTACTTCAATGTTCTTAAGATCTTGTTTCGCAATAATTTGAGACTTATCTGACCAAGGCTTCCAATTAACTGGATTACTTGGCCCAAATAAAGTTATCGACTCTTTACTTACTGAAGCAGCAATATGTGATGCAACAGAATCTAGACCAATAAAAAATTTAGCCTCTTTAATTAGAGCAGCAAGGCCCAAAAGGCTTGTTTTGCCAGCAAGATTTAATACCTTTTGGTCGACAATATCAGCATTCTCTAATATTTCTTCTACATAACTTATCTCTTTTTGATCAGGTCCAGAGGTAATAACAACAGAAAGATTTTTTTTTGATAATAGGCTAATTAGTTCTCCAAACTTTTCTTTATCCCATAATTTTTTTTCTCTTCTTGAAGTGGGATGAATTAAACAATATGCATTGCCTTGATTTAAAAATGGAAAACTATCAGATAGAGCTTTATATTCTATTTCTAAGTGAGCTGCGTCTAGAGCTAGATTTTCATTAAAGATTTGTAATCCTAAACTTTCCAAAGCTAAGAGGTTTCTTTGAACAATATGATTCTCTAAAGCTTCAGGAAAAATTTTGGAAAATGATTTAGTCCATAGTTTTTTTCTTCTTTTTTTATCATCTACCGCTGCTTTCATCGCTTTACCTATCGCCCAACTAATAGGAACTACTCTCCATTGTGTAGTTAAAAAGAAAGCGTAGTCGTATCTTTTTGATCTAACTTTTGTCCACAAGTTGATCTCTTTTTTTATTCTAGAAAAGATATTATCTTCCGAGGCATTATCTATTTCTATAATTTCATCAATATCTTTTTCTTTCTCTAAAATAGAGCCTGTTCCTTTATATAAAAGAAGATCTATTTCTCCATCCGGATCATTTAGTTTTATGTTATCGATCATGGGTTTTGTAAGCAGAACATCACCATGAAATCGCAGTATTACAATTAAATACTTGTTAGACATATTGAATATTGTTACTTGACACTTTGCTCTTCAGAATGCATTATGCGCGCCTCTCAGTGATATACAAGATTTATGGCAAATATTAAATCAGCAATAAAAAGAGCAAGACAAAATGTTAAAAGAAATGCTCTAAAAAGCTCCCAAAGAGCTTCAACCAGAACAGCGGTAAAGTCTGTTCTTAGTGCTATCGAGGCAAATGATAAAGATACAGCCAAAGAAGCCTTAGCAGTAGCAGAAAAAACTCTTGATTCTATGGCAGGTAAAAAAGTTATTACTAAAAATAAAGCATCCAGAACCAAATCTAGGCTGTCAAAAAAAGTTAAAGCGCTCTAACTCAATACCAAATTATTACGGTGTATTACCTCCTCTTGAGCGAGGTAACCCAATACAGTTGAAATTTCTTCAGAGCTCAAGCCTTTAATAGCTGCGATTTCTGCACTACTAAAATTTGAGAGTCCTGTTGCAATTTCCCTACCATCTTTATCAATACAATTAACTAAGTGCCCTTTATTGAAGTCTCCAGTTACTTCGGTTATTCCTACTGATAAAAGACTTTTGCCTTTGGTCAGTAGTGCTTCACTAGCACCATCATCTATTACGATTGTTCCTAAAACAGAGCCAAACGAGGAAATCCAAAGTTTTCTTGATGAAAGAGTAGATTTTTCAGTAATTAATTGAGTACCAGCTTCTTCCCCTCCATATATCTTTAGTAAAGTATCTGCCTTCAATCCACTTGCAACCCAAGTTATAGCACCCGAATTTAATGATGTTCTGGCTGCCTCTATTTTTGTTTTCATACCTCCTCTTCCCAATAGACCGGAGGAACTGTTTAAAATCTGAGATAAATCAATATTTTCATCATCTAAATTTATTCTATCTAATAATTTAGCCTGTTTATTTTTAGTTGGATCATCATCAAAGATTCCGTCTTGATCAGTTAACATCACAAATCTATCGGCACGAATTAAACCAGCTAAGGCTGCACCCAATCTATCATTGTCTCCAAAGGAGATCTCTTCAGTAGCAACGCAATCATTCTCATTAACAATCGGAATGATTCCCAAATCTAACAATGCCTCAATGGCATTTTTAGCATTCAGATACCTGGTTCTATTGGCTATATCATCGTGAGTAATTAATACTTGGCCAGTGGTATAACCAAGACTTTCAAATGTTTTTTGATAAATTTCAGAAATCCCTCTCTGCCCTACAGCTGCACAAGCCTGCAAGATAGCTAGATGATCAGGCCTTTTATCAAATCCCAAATCATTCATGCCTTTTGCAACGGCACCCGAAGAGATAATAATCACTTCTTGATCATTTTTCTTTAAGAAATCTATTTGAGATGCCAATTGAGATATAAAATCAATGTTTATACCTTCCTGATTTCCAGAAACCAAGCTACTCCCAGCCTTTATGACCCATTTATCACCTTTATTCATCTGGTGTCTCCATGAATTCTCCAATATCTCGCATTAATTGTTGAGTGCCTTCTTTTTTTGCAGCTGAAATGCAGTATATATGCAAATTATCTTGAAATTCTGTTTCTAACTCTTCTTTTAACCTTTCCACTTCACTTTTATCTAGGAGATCAACTTTATTTAAGGCTAACCATCTAACTTTTTTAATAAGCTCAGGATCATAGTTTGTTATCTCTTTTGAGAGCTCTCTAATTTCAGCAATAATTTCCAAAGGAGTTTTATCATATACATCTACGATTTGAACTATCACTTTAGTTCTAGATAAGTGTTTCAAAAACTGAATTCCTAAACCAACACCTTCTGAAGCGCCTGCGATAAGTCCAGGTATATCGGATATCACAAAACTAGAATTCTCTGAATAATCAACAACACCTAAACTAGGATGAAGTGTTGTGAATGCATAATCTGCAACTTTAGGTTTAGCGCTAGATACTGCTCTTACAAGTGAAGATTTACCTGCATTAGGTTTTCCCAATAACCCTATGTCTGCTAACAGTCTCAATTCAAGTCTTAACGAAAGACTATCCCCATCTTTTCCTTCAGTAAATTTCGTGGGTGATCTATTTGTTGAACTTTTATACCTTAGATTTCCAAGACCTCCTTTCCCTCCTTTGCATATCAAGAGCTCATCTTGATTATTTACTAGATCGGCAATAGGTTTCTCATTTTCTTGATCATAAATCAGTGTCCCGCAGGGAACTTCAATGACTAAGTCCTTTCCATCCGATCCAGTTTTATTTTGACTTCCTCCTCGTTTGCCATTCTCAGCTTCAAATTTTCTTTGAAATCTAAACTTGGATAAAGTGTTGATGTTGTTAACAGATCGAAAGAAGATACTACCTCCATGACCACCATCACCTCCATCAGGTCCTCCTTTTGGAATATTTTTTAGGCGTCTGAAACTTGCTAAACCGTTGCCTCCGTCGCCAGCCTTCACGTCAATAGAGACTTCGTCAATGAACTTCATTGATTTATTGTATCGGAATTTAGAGAGAGAGTTTTAAGAGTTAAACCGGGTCTACGTTTACAAACTGTCTAAGTTTCGGCCCTTTTTTGACAAATGACACTTTGCCGTCAACTTTTGAAAACAAAGTGTGGTCTTTACCACATCCTACATTTTTTCCTGGATGGAACTTTGTTCCCCTTTGTCTAACTATAATTGAGCCTGCAGTTATTAATTCACCACCATAGCTTTTGACTCCAAGCCTTTTGGACTGGGAATCTCTTCCGTTTCTACTGCTTCCGCCTGCTTTTTTATGTGCCATCTTACTTTCTTGATTATGAACTAATAGATTCTATTTTTATTTCGCTGAAGTTTTGTCTGTGACCGTAGGTTCTTCTATAGTCTTTTCTTCGTTTCATTTTAAAAACACGGATCTTATCGTGCTTACCATTTGAGACTAACTTAGCAGTAACCTTAGCATTTTCCACGTATGGATTTCCAATTTTAGACTCTCCACCATTAGAGATCATAAGAACTTTATCAAATTCTATGGTTGAACCTTCTTCGGCTGTTAGAAGCTCAACTTTAAGGCTTTCGCCCTCTGATACAGTGTGTTGCTTTCCTCCGCTCTCTATTACGGCAAACATATTTATCTCCAAACTGGAATTTAAGGATGTGCACTATACGAAAAAGATGAAGTATTCGCAATATAATTCCTTGATTTAGCTGACTTAATTTAAAATAACACTATATATGGAATTAAAGTATAAAAAAGTTATATCTGAAGAGCTTGAAACATTAGAAAGTAGTTTAGCCCTATCTGTAAGTTCTGAGATTGAATTAGCTACCGAAGTATCAAACTACTTAGTCAATTCTGGGGGGAAAAGGATCAGACCTGCTATCTGTATTTTAGTTGCAAAAGCGTTTGGCTATTCGGGAGATGATCTCATAAGGTTGGCTAGTTCTATTGAGTTGCTTCATACGGCAACATTAATTCATGATGATGTTGTTGATGAGAGTCAAATGAGACGAGGTAAAGAAAGCATCCAAAAGAAATGGGATAATGCTCATGGTGTTCTAGTCGGTGATTTTGTTTATTCAAAGGCTTTTCAATTGATGGCGAGCTTTGATAATCCTAATATAATTAGAGCACTCGCAAACGCTACAAATAGAATTTCTGAAGGAGAAGTTCTTCAACTTTCCTTAAAAAATCAGGACCAACTCACCGAAAGACAATATTTTGAAATAATAGACAGAAAAACTGCTGAACTTTTTAAGGTTTCTTCTGTTACCGCAGGAATCCTTTCAGATTGCAACGAGTCTCAGCTTAATAGCTTAGCTCAATTCTCGACCTCATTGGGGATAGCATTTCAGATCCAAGATGATATTTTGGACTATTACGGAGACGAAAACCTTACCGGAAAAAAAGTGGGTAAAGATTATGAAGAAGGTAAGTTTACTCTTCCAATAATCATTGCCCTAAGAAATAACGATGATGAAAACAATAAGAAAATACTATCCTTATTTAGGAATAATAAAAAAAATCAATTTTCTGAAGTTTTGGAGATTCTAGAAAAAGTTGATACATACGAAAAAATGCAAAATGTATTCATGTCCTATGCAAAAGACTGCATGAAGGAGTTAGAAAATGTTCCTCAAAATCACTATAGAGATGCTCTTGAAGATATCGTTTCTAATTTAGGATCAAGACTATCTTAATTTTTTATAACAGTTTTTAATGTATCATTAACAAATTATTGGGGAAATAAATGTCTTTTTTGCCAAAAAATAGTTACAACAAAGAAGAGATACTTGATTGCGCTCAAGGTAATCTCTTTGGCGAGGAGAACGGTCGTCTTCCTACGCCTAACATGCTTATGTTCGATCGAATTACT
>Ga0208277_1001040_pt1 | contig 16373 bp, 11 predicted proteins | sample ETNtaG_5_FD_185782 | JGI IMG/M metagenome (GOLD analysis project Ga0208277, IMG submission 185782) | Marine microbial and viral communities from oxygen minimum zone, Eastern Pacific Ocean - ETNP201406SV205 (SPAdes) (version 2) | ecosystem: Environmental > Aquatic > Marine > Oceanic ...
AGAAAAAGAGATTTTATTACAGTTGGATTCATAACAGTTTTTGGAGCCGTTTCTATCACTCTATTCTATTATATCCTAACACCTGAAAAAACACTCCCCATATACCAGCCGTTCGAGGTAAATGAAAAGTTAGTTGACTCCTCAATTTCATACATATCAAAATATCATAAAATTTCAGATTTTGAATTAATAAATCAAAATGGGGAAACCATTACTCAAGAATATTATAAAAATAAAATATACGTAGCGGATTTCTTTTTCACTACCTGCCAATCGATCTGTCCTATAATGACAAAAAATATGCTTGAGTTACAAGAACAACTTAAAAATGACAAAGAAATACTTTTACTTTCTCATACGGTTACACCTGAAATTGACTCAGTTCAACAGTTAAAAAAGTATGCATTAGAAAACAGAATTGATGATGATAAATGGAATCTTGTTACGGGTGAAAAAAAACAAATATATGAGCTTGCAAGAAAATCTTATCTTGCAGTAGAAGATTCAGAATTTGGAAATTTTGACATGATTCACACTGAGAATTTCATGTTGATTGATAAAGAAAGACAAATACGGGGATTTTACGATGGTACTGACAAAAACGAAATTATTAGACTATTGTCTGACATAGAAATACTTAAAAAATTAAATTAAAATGGAAAATATTAATGTTAAATTAAAATATTGGATAATCTGTCTGTTTTTCATATTCACCTCATGTGAAAATAATACGATTAATTATCATGATACTCCCAAAAAACCTGTTGTTGATGTTTATTTTGGGGCTGAAATCAAAGACAACTATCGTTGGTTGGAAGATGACCTTTCATCGGAGACTGAGAATTGGGTTAAAAAACAAAATAAAACAACATTTGATTACCTAAATCAAATTCCTTTCAGAGAAGATTTAAAAAACAGATTACTTAAATTACTCAACTATGAAAAGATTTCTGCACCTTTCAAAAAAGGAGAATACACTTATTTTTATAAAAATAGCGGACTACAAAATCAAAGCATCTTATACAGAACTTTAGACAATGATGAGCCTGAAGTTTTCCTTGATCCAAATAAATTTTCAAAGGACGGAACTACATCATTAGCAGGAGTGAGTTTTTCAAAAAATGCAAGCCTAGTTGCTTATAGTATTTCCGAAGGGGGCGCAGACTGGAGAAAAGTTGTTGTTATGGACACAAAAACAAAAGAAATTGTTGGAGACACTATTAATAATGTTAAATTTTCTGCGATAAGTTGGAAGGCTAATGATGGCTTTTACTACTCCTCTTACGAAGCTCCTGAAGGAAGTAAATTATCTAGTAAAACTGATCAGCATATGCTTTATTATCACAAATTAGGTACTAAACAAAAATCTGATAAAGTTATTTTTGGAGCAGTTCCTTCTGAAAAAAACAGGTATGTAAGAGGTTATGTGACGGATGATGACAGATTTCTTGTTGTTGATGCAGCTATAAAAACAACTGGAAATAAGTTACTTATAAAAGACCTTAAAAATAATTCAACTTTAAAAACAATTGTTGACAACTACGATTCAAATAATTATGTTCTTGACAACAATGGTTCTGATTTAATTATAGTAACAGACCATAATGCTCCAAATAAAAGAATTGTGAAAACAACCTTTAACAATCCTTCTCAAAATAATTGGGTTGATTTAATTCCTGAAAAAGAATTTGTATTAACTCCATCCACTTGTGGTGGTTATATTTTTACCGAATACATGATTGATGCAATTTCAAAAGTCTACCAATACAACTATAATGGAAAACTAGTCAGAGAAGTTAATTTGCCAGGAATTGGTAGTGCTGGTGGATTTAGCGGAGAAAAAGATCAAACCGAGTTATATTTTAGCTTTTCGAACTATTATACTCCAATGAGTAGATTTAAATTTGATGTTAACTCTGGAGATTATTCTGAGTATTGGAGTCCTGAAATTGATTTTAATTCTTCAAATTATGAATCAAAACAAGTTTTTTATAAATCAAAAGATGGAACAAAAATACCTATGATTATTACCTTCAAAAAAGGAACTGAGCTTAATGGAAAAAATCCTACTATTTTATACGGTTACGGAGGTTTTAATATAAGCCAAACCCCTGGATTTAGGGTAACCAATTCAGTGTGGCTAGAACAAGGAGGAATATATGCTGTTCCAAATATTCGAGGTGGTGGAGAGTATGGAAGAGAATGGCATAATGCCGGAATACAAACAAAAAAACAAAATGTTTTTGATGATTTCATAGCTGCCGCTGAATATCTTATCAATAACAACTATACTTCAACTGAGTTTTTAGCTTTAAGAGGTGGTTCAAACGGGGGGCTATTAGTGGGGGCCGTGATGACACAAAGACCTGAGTTAATGAAAGTTGCACTCCCTGCTGTTGGTGTTTTAGACATGTTAAGATATCATAAATTTACTTCTGGTGCAGGGTGGGCATATGATTATGGTACGTCCGATCAATCTGTTGAAATGTTTGAATATCTAAAAGCATACTCACCTGTTCACAATGTTAAAGAAAATACTATATATCCTGCAACTTTAGTAACAACCGGAGATCATGATGACAGAGTCGTTCCTGCTCATTCATTTAAGTTTGCTGCTGAGCTTCAGGCAAAGGGGCTTAAAAAAAATCCTCTTTTAATAAGAATTGAAACAAATGCGGGACACGGAGCAGGGACTCCAGTATCAAAAACAATAGAGCAATATGCTGATGTTTTTGGGTTTACATTGTTCAATATGGGATTTGATCAGCTTCCAATAAAATATAATTAAATGAAAAAAATTCTATACTTTTTATTGATTTTAAATTTAAATTTTTCCTTTTCTCAAGAATTAATAATTGGAGAAGAAACTGTTAACCCTGGAATAGTATTCATTTTTGAAGGAGCAGTCAAAGATCACGTAATGCCTGAGGGAATGCATTTAAAAGAAAATCAAACCAATATTCACATTGAAGCCAGAGTGAATTGGGACACCAATGATATTCCCGAAGGGACACCGCCGGGTGGATTTGTTGCCTACCTTCACATAACTGCAAAAGTCACTAATCAAAATTCAGGAATGAGTACTTTTATTGATTTATTACCTCACATAAATCTTGTAGATAATTATCATTATGCAAGAAACATATCCTTACCTGGTAATGCAGACGATTTGTATTTGGTTGAATTTAACATTTTACCCCCTACTCACATTGACCTTTCTCTGCATAAAGATTGGTTGGATAATTACGGGAATGAGTTAATGAAGAATCAGTATTTTAAATATAGTAATGTTGACTTCGAAGAAATTGCAAATAGTTCAAGAAGATAAAAAATTATCCTAGAGCAACGTCTAGGCACATCATTACAATAAATCCTGCAATCAGCCCCATTGTAGCAATATCAGCATTTCCACCGCTTTGACTTTCGGGTATCACCTCTTCAACAACAATAAAAATCATAGCACCTGCAGCAAAAGCTAACGCATAAGGAAGTACAGGGTAAACGGAAATAACAATCGCTGCCCCAATAACTGCAAATATAGGTTCTACAATTGCCGAAAGCTGTCCCCATTGCCAAGCTTTAAACCTGCTGAATCCGGCTCTTCTCATCGGCATAGAAACCGCAAATCCTTCAGGTGCATTTTGCAATCCCATTCCTATTGCTAGAGCAATTGCCCCACCAAGAGTAAATCCAATATCCATTCCAGAAGCTATAGCACCAAAAGCAACACCAACAGCTAAACCTTCAGGAATATTATGAATTGCAATTGCCAAAACCAATAACTCTGTTTTCTTTAAATCAGATTTTGGGCCCTCTGCTTCTTCAATTTTTTTAAATAAATGTAAGTGAGGTATTTTTTTGTCTAAAAAATACAGAAAAAATGCGCCGAGAAAAAATCCAATTGCAGGTGGTAAAAAAGATGGTAGAGATGTTAATCCAAGTTCATGTTGCTTTTCAACCGCAGCAATTGCTGGAGATAACAAAGACCAAAAACTAGCTGCAATCATTACCCCCCCGGTAAAACCCAAAGCTGCATCTAAAACTTTTCTGTTAGCAGATTTAAAGAAAAATACAAGTGAAGCGCCTAGAGCAGTTAAAATCCATGTGAATAACCCTGCAACGAAAGCCTGTAAAATCGGGTTCCCTAGATTAATAAAAAAATTTTCTAATTGAGTTGCAACAGTCTCCATAAATTAGTTTTGACGAAAATAGTAAATCAATTATTAATATAAGTTAAATCATTTTATATTTGCAGTAATTTAAATTGATTCTAATTATGTATCCAGAAGAACTAGTATTTCCAATGAGAAAACAATTAACCGACCAAGGCTTTAGCGAATTAAAGACGGTTGACGATGTAGAAAATATGATAAAAAATAGTGGTACAACATTAGTTGTTGTCAACTCTGTTTGTGGATGTGCAGCTGCAAATGCAAGACCTGGGGCTTTAACAAGTTTATTAAATGAGAAAAAGCCTAGCCATTTAACTACGGTATTTGCTGGAGTTGATAGAGAAGCTGTTGAAAAAGTTAGAGATTTTTTAGCTCCCTTTCCTCCTAGCTCACCGGCTATTGCATTATTCAAAGATGGTGAATTGGTTCACATGTTGGAAAGACATCATATTGAGGGCAGGTCTGCTGAAATGATTTCTGAAAATCTAAAAAGTGCTTTTAACGAATATTGCTAGTTGTAGTACTTTAATACATCTAACGTTACTTTTTGCTTTAATTTACTTAAATCTAGTAGCTCTACTTTTCTGATTTCATTAGGTCTTCCATAATTTTTATAAACAGTATATTTAATATATGTGGGGTTGGAATTATCCTCAATGGAATAATTCTCAATATTAACTATCCACTCTCCTTTATCAGATTTTTCTATAATAAATTCTTCGGTATTATATCCGTAATTCAATTCATCTTCAAGAACCTCCTTGTCGTCAATTATTGTGTGTGACCAATTGTAATATTTTTTCTTTGGATCCACAAACTGAATGTTAAATTCAACAGCTGGATCATTCCAGTCAAAAACTATTCTAAAATCATATCCAAAATTCTTCCAGTCATTTTTAGGAACAAATGTCTTTAAAGTTTTTAGTGGAAAGTCTGTTAGTATAAGTTTGTCAGCCTTAGTCCAGTACATGTGAGAGGCTTCATTGACAATGGTTTCCTGTAGACCTAAAACATTAACATTTGAAATTTTATTTTTTAGAATTTTATTATACAAACTTGCAGCTAATTCGTATTCTTCATTTTCTTTATAAATCAATGCTAAATCTCTGTAAGTTTGCTCATCACCTGGCCTAATCTTCAGTAGTCTTTTGTATATAATCTTTGCTTTTTCATAATCTCCACTTTCTTCAAATTTATAAGCAATAGTTTTTAAAGCTTTTGGATTGTCTTTTGCTTTTTCAGAAGCTGTTTTTAGTATTGAAACGGCAAAGTTTTTATCTAGGTTTTTAAAATAATTATATGATTCGATATAAAAAGGTATTGACAGCTCATAAACTTCTTTTTGATATTTAAAAAATTGGTTTTTTGCTTCAACAATGGAATTAGCATTTTCAAAGTCCTTAATATAATATGGTATGATTGAATCTAAATCAATATTATATGTTTGCTCAGTATAATCGTTTCCTTTTATTTTTAATGAATTTAAAAGTCTTTGAGATTTTCTGGCAAGGGATTTCATTTTGATTAAAAAAACTCCTCCTCTTCCCTGACTTCCGTATTTATTTGTAGCACTTAATGATCGTAATAAAGTAATGCTCTCAATTTGTTGAGGGTCAATAAAATCAGGTACATCAGGATAGATAAATCCTTCAACATCAAAAATTGCAGCTGCAGAATTATTAATTGAAAGTGATCCACCCCTAACATAGACTTTTTGCTTGTTACCTGTTGCTGCTCCATCCTGATCATATGCAACCTGTACATTAGTGAATTTACCACGAATTGCATCAACTATTGTTATGGCCGAGGGTGAAATTTCTTCAGATGTAATTGTAGATGTTGAAAATCCAATAGACTTCTTTTTTTTCTTTCCATAGCCCGTATCTACCTCATCACTAAGTTCTGTTGATCCTGTAATTGTAACCTGATCTAAAATTTGAGCATCAGTTTTCAATAAAATATATTTGTCGTTTAGGTCTTCGATCAATAACTGCTTTTCAATCATTCCTAAATAATTAACCAAAAGAATGTCGTCAATATCTGCCTTTATTTTAAAAAATCCTTCAAAGTCAGATTTTGCCTCTATCAAAGAGTTTTCAACCTTTACCGAAGCGCCTTGAATCGGACCTTTAACACTAAATATTTTTCCAAAAATAAAATTCCTGTTATCAGCATCCTCCTCAAACCATTGATTATTTGATTTGGTTTTATTTAAATAAAACTTGTTGGTGTTATTTAGAAATTTGTATAATTTGGCAACAGATGTTGAAATGGTATCATAACCATTTGCGGTTAACTGAAAAATATCGTTGTCATCCACATTACGCTCAAAATAATTCAGTGAAAATTTTCCGTCACTCTCTGTTAGAGTTCCAATATTTTTATACTTAATTTTTGCTTCGGCAAAAGGAATTGCTTTTTTTGTATCATAGTCTAATACGAACGCATTTAGGTTTATCTCTACCCATTGATCTTGTTGCGAATGCAATAGAAATGAAGAAAAAAATAAAATTATTGTGAGTATCCTATTCAAATCATACAATTATAAAGCGAATATCTTGTTATTCAATTGATTTGCTGTTAAAAAAAATATAATTTTTAGTTAAAGTCGGGTTTGGTTTTATTTAAAAATGCTGTAGTTCCTTTGATAAAATCATTAGTTTGAAAACATTTACCAAACTCGTTCATTTCAACTTTAAAACCATCAACTCCAGGCTTATCGAAAGCATTTATACTTTTGATTGAATGCTTTATTGCATTTGAAGAGTTTAATAATATTTTTTTAGCCAGCTCATCTGTGAAAGTCATTAATTGATCTGCTGATGTTTTGTAATTTATTAATCCGTAATCTAAAGCTTGGTCAGCATTGATCATTTTTCCAGTCATAATCATATCTAAAGCTCTTCCTTTACCAATAAGTTGGGGAAGTCTCTGAGTGCCACCATATCCAGGAATAACCCCGAGTGAAACTTCGGGTAACCCCATTTTAGAACTCTCACTAGCAACCCTTAAATGGCATGCCATCGCTATCTCTAATCCGCCACCTAATGCATAGCCGTTAATTGCGGCAATAATCGGTTTAGGACAATTTTCAATAGTTTCGGTTAGGATTTTATGGCCAGACTCGGAAAGCTGAAATCCTTCTTCCATTGTAAACTTTATAAACTCTTTTATGTCAGCTCCTGCTACAAATGCTTTATCTCCAACTCCGGTAATAACAATTAATCTAACCTCTGGATTTGAGACCGATGACTTAACTGCATGGTCTATTTCAGAAAAAGTTTCAATGTTTAAAGCATTTAATTTTTTTGGTCTATTAATTGAAATAGTGTTAACTCTGTCTTTGATAGTGTATATTAAATTATTGTAGGACATATTCGTTATTTTTTTGGGAATGTTATGTTGAAGGTGGTACCAACATTACTTTTTGAAGAAAATTTAATTGTTCCGTTATAAGCTGTGATAATACTTTTTATCATTGATAAGCCTAAGCCCATACCACTAGATTTTGTTGTAAAACTTGGTTCAAATATTTTTTCAGTATCTGATTTTGATATTCCATATCCGTTATCTGAAATTGAAATCTTTACATCAGATGAATCTTCAAAAATTTTCACATTAATTTCAGGAGTTCTATTTTCTGGAATTGCCTGGAAGGCATTTTTTAATAAGTTCGTTATTACTCTAATTAACTGAGTTCTATCAAAATTTGCTTCTATCGTTTTAGACGAGCTTTCAAACTCAATTTGGTCTCTATTAAAAATATCAACAGCTAATTCAACAACTTCTACTACATTTAATTTTTCTTTTTTTGGCTCAGGCATTTCAGCAAAATCTGAAAATGCTGTGGCTATGGAACTCATTGTATCAATTTGCTGTATTAAAGAATCACTGAATTCTTTTATTCTTTGTTTTGTAAATTCTTGACCTTTACTATATCCTCTTTCAAAAGTTTGTATGCTTAATCTCATTGGAGTAAGTGGGTTTTTAATTTCGTGAGCAACTTGTTTAGCCATTTCTCTCCACGCAGTTTCTCTTTCACTTTTAGCAAGTTTAATTGCACTACTCTTTAGCTCATCTATCATAGTATTATAAGATTCAATAAGCGCAACAACTTCTGTTGGAGTATTATCAATATCAATTTTTACATTTTGATTTTGAAGATTTGTCTTTTTAATTGTATCCCCAATTGAATCTAGTGATTTTGTTACAAAATTTGAAATAAAATATGCTATCACAAAAGCAATAAGAATCATATTCCCATGAACAAATCCTAGTCTAATTAAAAATCCACTAAGTTCCATTTTACTTGATGTATCATCAGCAAAATATGGAATGTATATAATTCCTAGAGGGTTGCCCTTAAAATCCGAAACTAAATTATAAGATGACTTAAAATAGCTGGAGTTTTTGTCGCTTTCAACATATCTAGAAGGAGATTCATTTTGGAAATAATCTGTAATTGATGAATCTAAAATTGTTTTTCCTCTTATCCCGGTTACAGCTGTGGAACTTTTAATCAATATACCATCTAAAGTGTATAATTCAAATTCTAAATTATGAATGTCTGCTATCTCTTGGACCACAGAATTATTCAATGACAATAAGGAACTGCTGTTTGATTTTTCAATTTCGTATTTAATATTTGTAAGTAAATTACTTTCTTTTCTTTCAAGCCTACCTTCGTGATACTCTGAATTTTGTTTATTAAACTGATACAGTGTTACCCCAGCAATCATAATAGATTCAACTACTATAAAAACCATCATATAGTAAAAAATTCTAGAGCTTAAGGATATTTTATTTTCTCTCATTTAACCCAAACGTAAGAAACCTATTTTTAGTTTAATTTAAATTTAGTAATTATTTGTTGACCAGTAAATTTTAGCTGGATCAAAATAAAAAAAGATAGAATTATAAATTCATATCTTTGATGAAAACAAACAGGCTATGATCAAGATTTTAAAATGGATTTTTATAATTATCACCTCTCTTATTTTACTCCTTTATGCATTTAATCTTGAGTATTTAATCAAAGGGGTTAGAACAATTTATCTAACAGGAAATAACACAGCTTTTATTTCTGATTATGAATATTTTGATAATCGAGATATTAAAAGTTTAAATCCGCAGCCTTGGGCTCTTCATAAAAAGTATAATGCAGTTACGGAGTCTGACGCACTACAAAATCTTAATGCAGGTGGTAAAACTAAATCATTTCTTGTCATTAAAAACGACAGTATTTTATTTGAAAAATATTATGATGGTTATGATCAAACCAGTTTGTCTAATTCTTTCTCTGTTGCTAAAAGCATTGTTACAAGTATGATGGGTAAGGCTATTATGGAAGGTAAAATTAAAGGACTGGATCAGCCAGTAAGTGATTATTTTGAAGAATATAATGAGGGTCTGGCTAGTGAATTAACCGTTGGAGATTTAGCAAGAATGTCATCTGGAATGAAATGGAGTGAAAAATATTATAGCGTTATAAATATAACCTCTGAAAGTTATTTCACAAAAGACCTAAGATCTGTTATATTGAGACAAAAAATTATTGACAAACCTGGTCAAGGCTTTAGATATTCAAGTGGAGATACGCAATTGTTGGGAATGGTAATAGAAAAGGCAACAGGTGTTAGTTTGTCAGAATATTTAAGCGAAAAGTTTTGGAAACCTATGGGTGCTGAAAACAATGCTCTTTGGCAGATTGATAGTGAAAATTATGGGATGGAAAAGGCATATTGTTGTATAGCTGCTACAGCAAGAGATTTTGCTAGATTTGGTAAATTATATATTAATAAAGGTAAATGGAATGATGAAGTTATTCTAGATTCATCTTTTGTAGAACTTTCTATTCAGCCTTCATTTAAAGATAGCCCATATTACGGATATGGTTGGTGGCTTTATGATTATGAAGGTAAAAAAGTCTTTACGATGAATGGTCATCGTGGACAATTCGTTATATCATTTCCTGAGGAAAATATAATTATAGTTAGACAAGGAGATTTTAACGAAAAAGGAAGGGTAAGTAATGGAACAGGTGATTTATACAAATATATTTCTGAAGGTTATAAGCTCGCAAAATCAATTGAATAATTTTTGAAACCAAACAAAAACACATTACTAGAGATTAATAATCTCAATATTTCTATAGCTCAAAATCAAAGCTCAAAATCATTAGTAAAAAACATTTCCTTTCATATAAAAAAGAATGAGATCATGGGCTTAATAGGTGAGTCTGGTAGTGGAAAGTCTCTTACAGCATTAGCTATTTTAAACCTTTTAAATAAAGATAAATTTAAAATTACAGGTGAAGTTTTGTTTAAAGAAAATGACCTTTTAAAAATATCAGAAAAGGAAATGCTAAAAAACAGGGGAGCTGAAATATCAATGATTTTTCAAGAACCTATGAGTGCTTTAAACCCAACAATGAAAATAGGTGATCAGTTATATGAAATGTATAAAGCCCATCAAAATAAATCTTTTTCAGAAATTACAAAGAGAATAAAAAAACTAATCCAAAAAGTAAAATTAGATGGTGTTGAAGATCTTTTTGAAAAATATCCACATGAAATTTCTGGAGGTCAAAAACAAAGAGTTATGATTGTTATGGCTTTAGCTTGTAACCCAAAACTTTTAATTGCAGATGAGCCTACTACAGCTCTAGATGTAACAGTTCAAAAAGAAATTATAGATATCCTTAAAGCACTTCAAAAAACCGAAAGTCTTTCTATATTGTTTATCTCTCATGACTTGAAGTTAGTTTCTAAAATAACTGACAGACTAATAATATTAAAAGAAGGTGTTGTAGTAGAAAAAGGAACTAATAGAAAAATTTTTAAAAAGCCCATTTCTGATTATACAAAAGCTCTTCTTTCTATTATTATTGATCCTAAGAAAAGATTAAAAACTTTACCCACAATCGAAACTTATGAGTCAAATAAAGAATTTGTAAAAGAAAATAAAAGTCAAAGACAAAAAAGACAAAAAAAGATATATTCGAATGAACCAATATTAAGAGTTAATAATGTTTCTAAATTTTATAATACCTCATCAAATTTGTTTGAGAAAAACAAACAATATCAAGCTCTAAATAATATCAATTTAAAATTGTATTCAGGTGAAACTTTAGGTTTAATTGGAGAATCTGGTTCGGGTAAGACCACATTGTCTAATGCCATATTAAAGATTCATAATTTTGAAAAGGGCAAGATTTATTTTAAGGAAAAGGACATCTCTAATTTGAATGGCAAAGACCTGTTAAATTTTAGAAAAAAAGTTCAAATAATTTTTCAAGACCCGTATGCTTCTTTAAATCCCATTCAGAAAATTCAAGATGCAATCATTGAGCCATTAAAATATCATCAGCAAATTTCAGGACAAAAAGAAGTTGAAAAAAAAACCATTCAATTACTAAAAGATGTTGGTCTCGATGAATCATTTTTATCACGCTATCCTCATGAGCTTTCTGGGGGTCAAAGGCAAAGGATTTGTATTGCTAGAGCAATAAGTTTAAAACCTGAAATAATAATATGTGATGAATGTGTATCGGCATTAGATGTATCCGTTCAAGCTACAATTTTAAACCTGTTAAATTCATTAAAAGAGAAGTATGGTTTTACATATATTTTTATTTCACACGATCTTTCGGTCGTAAAATATATGTCCGATAGAATTGTTGTGTTATTTGACGGAGAGATAGTTGAGTATGAAGAAGCAGATAAAATGTTTTTAAAGCCAACAAACGATTATACAAGAAAATTAATAAAAGCATCCTTATAAATATGTCTAAAATTTGGGAGCCAAAAAATTATAAAAAATCAAACTTATATCGGTTTGAGTCATTTTTAAAAAAGGAGTTTAAAAAAAGTTTTTTGGAGTACTCAGAAATGCATAACTGGTCAATTAACCAACCCGATCAATTTTGGCTTGCGATAAGTAAATTTTTTAAAATTGAGTTTAGTAAATCTTATAAAAGTGTATTAATTCAGAAGAAACCATTTTATAAATCTGTATGGTTTGAAAATTCAAAACTCAGTTATTGTAATCATCTTTTAAGACACGCTAAAAAAGGAGAAGTTGCTATAATTTATAAAAATGAAAAAGACAACTTATTAGAAATTTCGTGGAATAGCTTACTTAAAAGATCAAAAGAAATTCGATCTCAACTAATTAAAAATAATATAAAAAAAGGAGATGTTGTCGTTGGTTATTTGTTAAATCATCCTGACACTATAGCTTCTTTTATAGCTGTAAATTCTCTTGGTGCTATTTGGTCGTGTTGCTCCCCAGATTTTGGAGTTGAAAGTATAATCAATAGGTTTGATCAGCTCAATCCTAAAATGCTTTTAGCACATCAGAAATACATATATGGTGGCAAATATTTTGATCAAAGTGATAAAATTGAAGAATTAAAAATAAAACTTAAAAGTCTAAATAATACAATAATTTTTTCATCTGATTTTACAGATTGGGATTTAAATAGTGACTATTGGATTGATTTTAATATGGAATCCGTAGATTTTGATCATCCTATATGGGTTTTATTTTCGTCTGGTACAACCGGCAAGCCAAAAGCCATAACACATCGAACAGGAGGAATTTTGATTGAACAATACAAATCACTATCACTTCATCAGAATATTTCTGATGGAGATAGATTTTTTTGGAATACCACAACAGGGTGGATGATGTGGAATTATGCACTAGGATCACTGTTATGTGGGGCAAAGTTATGCTTATACGATGGTGCTGCAAACTATCCTGATATTGGAGTACAATGGAGGTTTGCTAAAGAGGCTAAAATAAATCATTTCGGTAATGGATCACCACTATTTATTGCATCCATGAAGCAAAATATAAAGGATGTAAACGAAATGGAATTATCCAAACTAAAGACAATTGGTGCTACAGGATCGCCTCTTTCAGAGGATGCTTTTATATGGATGCAAGACAAATTACCAAAAACCCAAATAATATCTCTAAGTGGGGGAACAGATGTTTGCTCTGCATTTATAGGAGGATGTACAATGCTTCCTGTATATTCAGGATATTTACAATGCAATATGTTAGGCGCTGCAATTGAAGCTTGGGATGAAAATAAAAAATCTGTTTTAAACGAAACAGGAGAGTTAGTGATTACAAAGCCATTACCATCGATGCCGGTTTTTTTCTGGAATGATCCTAATTTTAAAAAATATCATAGTTCTTATTTTGAAAAAAATAAGGGGGTTTGGACTCATGGGGATTGGATCTATATAGATCCTAAAAAAGGCATTGTTATGCAAGGAAGGTCAGATGCAACACTAAATAGAAATGGAATAAGGATTGGAACATCAGAAATTTATAATGTTCTTGATCAATTTGATGAAATTAAAGACTCATTGATTATAGATTTAACAATTCAGAACTCAAGTAAACTAATTTTATTTCTCACTACAATTGACCCTATTAATAATGAACTTAAGAAAAAAATAAAGAACGTAATTAAATTAAAATGTTCTCCAAGACATATTCCAAATTTAATCTTTAGTGTGTCAGAAATTCCATACACAATTAGCGGAAAAAAAATGGAAATCCCAATAAAAAAAATAATGTCTGGAAAAGAAATAAGGGAAACAATTTCAAAAGGGGCTATGAAGAACCCCGGTTGCTTAAATGAATATATAGATATTAAAAATCAATATCTAGAATCTCTTGATCGGTAGTTTTTCCAGATCCAATACTGTCAATAACAAACTTGTTACAATCCAATTCTATAGTTAATTTTTTAGGTCTGTCAAACGACTCATTAGAAATCATTAAAGTTGAATCTTGGTAAACACTTTTCATATATACTCCCCATATAGGCAGAGCCATTGAGGCCCCTTGGCCGTAAGCAATATCTTCAAAATGAATTGCTCTATCCTCTGCTCCAACCCATACACCTGTAACCAAATTTGGAACCATCCCAATAAACCAACCGTCACTTTGATTTTGGGTTGTACCTGTTTTTCCTGCAATTGGATTTGTAAACTCATAAGGATAACCGGTAACAACATTTTGATACGCCCTGTTGTATTCGTCCGCTCCCGTTGTTCTAAGTCTAGTTCCGGAACCAGCCATTGTTACACCCTCTAATAAATTTACAGTAACATATGCAGCCTCTTCACTTAAAACATCTTTTGTTATAGGCTGATGTTCGAATAATGTAGTTCCATTTTTATCCTCAATTTTTTCAACGAAAACCGGTTGTGTATAAACCCCTTTGTTCGCAAAAGTAGAATATGCTGCCACCATTTCGTAAACACTTAAATCAGGTGTGCCTAAGGCAATTGAAGGTACAGGCAAAATTCTTTGTTCTATTCCTAAATCTTTGGCTAATTTTACAACCGTTTGGGGGCCAATTCTATCCATTAATCTTGCTGTGACAGTGTTAACAGAATTTGCTAATGCATTTTTCAATGTCCTTGTTCTTCCATACTTATCTCCAGAATTTTTTGGACACCACTGCTCAATATTTCCAAACTTATTTTTTTCAATGCAAAACTGACTGTCTGGAAATGTATCACAAGGAGATAATTTAAGCTGATCGATTGCCGCTGCGTATACAAAAGGCTTAAAAGTAGATCCAATTTGTCGCTTTCCCTTTTTTACCATATCATATTGAAAGTGTCTGTAATTCATTCCTCCAACCCATGCCTTAATATGGCCATTGGTTGGGTCCATAGACATCATTCCAGGCCTAAAAAAGGACTTGTAATATTTCATGGAGTCAAGAGGAGTCATAATTGTATCTATGTCTCCCTCCCAAGAAAAAATTGTCATATCAACAGGTTCAAAAAAGGAATTCTCAATTTCCTCATTATCTTTTTTAAGATCATATTTCATTTTTCTCCACCTTTCGGACCTTCTCATTGAAATTCTAAGTAAAGTATCAACTGCACCAGAAGTTAATTCCCTAAATGGAGCTATTGAATCGTCAAGAGTTTTATTTTGTTCAAAAAATTCTTTTTGCAATCTTGGCATATGTTGCTCTACAGCAAGTTCTGCCATTTGTTGCATGGTATAGTTAATGGTTGTATATATTTTTAAACCATCCGTATTGAGATTATATTTTGACCCATCTGGCTTTCGATTATTTTCATCATTAATCCACTTTTTCATATGAGACCTTAAAAATTCTCTAAAATATGTAGCTAAACCCTCCCTATGAGATTCAGGTGTATAATTCAAGTTTAATGGTTCTAGTCTGAGTGAGTCAACTAAGTTTTTTTCCAAATACTGATATTTACTCATCTGACTTAGAACAACATTTCTTCTGTTTTTAACTCCGATTGGATTTCTATGAGGTCTAGGATTATATAGAGAAGAGTTTTTTAACATCCCAACTAAAATTGCTGATTCATTTATATCTAAATCAATAGGTTCTTTACCAAAATATATCCTAGCAGCACTTCGAATACCGTCACCGTTATTGCCAAAGTCATATAGGTTTAAATACTGAGTAATTATTTCTTCCTTTGTATAATTCCTTTCAAGTCTTACAGCAATTATGTATTCTTTAAATTTTTGTGTAAGCCTTTCAATAATATCTTTTGAACCTTCGCCTGTAAAAAGTAATTTAGCTAATTGTTGAGTAATTGTACTGCCGCCTCCATCTTTTCCAAACTTTAAAGCAGCGCCAAAAGTTCTTTTAAAATCAATTCCACTATGAGAATAAAATCTAATATCTTCAGTAGCTATTAATGCATCAACCAAATGAGTTGGGAGTTCGTCAAAAGTTACTGGTGTTCTGTTGTCATTAAAATAATATTTAGCTAATGTCTTTCCATCAGATGTAAAAATTTCACTTGCTAAATTTGTTTTGGGATTTTCTAGAACCTCAAGATCTGGCATATCTCCAAAACCTCCAGTAGAAGCATAATAAAAAAGAAATGTTATTATAGATATAGGGGTTAAAAAAATTAACCACATAAAAAAAGAATACCACTTATAATTGTTATTCACCTCTAATTAATTTTTTCAATTTTATAACCCACATCAATTACACCATCCAAATTTTCTAACCCTGAAACTTTATTTATTATTCTCATAGCATGTTCTATTGACACTGAATATTTTTTATTTTTTTCAAGTTTATAATTTTCCTTATGAATTAAACTGTTTTCAATAATATTAACTCTTTTTTTTCCTAAAAATTTTCCAGATTTGTCAGCTAGT